>Ga0207042_1090_pt1 | contig 19405 bp, 15 predicted proteins | sample Alteio_BWMinCont_70_FD_153310 | JGI IMG/M metagenome (GOLD analysis project Ga0207042, IMG submission 153310) | Enriched cells from forest soil in Barre Woods Harvard Forest LTER site, Petersham, Massachusetts, United States -... | ecosystem: Environmental > Terrestrial > Soil > Temperate forest >... | reverse complement strand
GTTCCTGATTTTGCAATTGCAGAGTGACTGTCACGCATCATTTCATAGCGATAAAGATTAGAAACTAGAAAAATATGCTGATTTAATTTAAGGTCACAGGACTCTAATGCTTTCATCATCACTGGAATGACTTGATCATGGGCACAGGATAAAGCAAAGATCGTTTCTGGATTATGTTTCCTGTATAAAGAGGCGGCTTCGAGTTGTTTCGGCAAATTTCGGCGGATTTCTCCGGCACGACTTCCAGGAAACAAACTTACGATAGGACGTCCTTGAGGTAAACCCAAAAATGTACTCCATTGATCCTGATAATGATGCGTACGCACCAAGTCTTCAATGGGGTGTCCAATATAACGTACATCGAGCTGAGTTTCTGCAAAACATTTAGGTTCAAACGGATAAATTGTTAATAAAAGGTCTAAGGTGTCAGCCATTTTCGGGATGCGCTTTTTACCGTGCGCCCATACACTTGGGGAAATATACTGAATGATTTTTCCGGAATACCCTGCCTTACGTAAGGCTGAAGCCATTCTTAGATTAAATCCCGGATAGTCGATCAATAAAATCGCATCGTAGTTATTTTCTAAAATATGTTTTTTGACAGTGCGAAAATGAGAAATCAGACTAGGTAATGACCAAAGAACATCGGAAAAACCCATCACTTCAAACTGTTCCATACGCAGAAGTGTATTCAACCCCTCCTGACGCATGTCTGGACCGCCTACTCCATAAAAAGACACGTTAGGGAGCTGCTCCTTCCAAGTACGGATGAAGGAAGCCCCGTGAAGATCGCCGCTTTTTTCTCCGGCAAAGATGAATAATTTAGATGGGCTCTTAGTCATGTGGAAGGCTCATTACGGCGGATTAAAATAAGATTGCGAATATAAGGGATCACACCCAACGCTGGCCCAACTAAATTCACCGGATCTTGAATGCGTAAAAAATAAAGTAAACAAATGAGATCCCCAGCAAGACTTAACCACCAAAAAGTAGTGTCTAAACGACTTTTTTGTTCTTTTTCGGCATGCCACCACTGAACCCAAAAGCGGCTATTGAATAGAGCAAGACCCACAAAACCGATGGCGTGCCAGTAAAAAGGAATCGGTTCATGAAAATGACTCAGCCCAGGAACAATTGGAATACGAAACCATTCACCGGATGCAAAAAATAAACTATGAACTAAGAAAAAGAGGGTAGTGCCACCTATAGCCACTCCAAAAGCCTGCACCACACGGTCAAAAGAAGCGCGTTCTGAGGAAGGTCCCATTAAGTTTAGATTTCTCCAGGAAATGACCCCATTACATGCTTGAATCAGGCAAACATGAAACTGGAACTGAATTAATGAATGAAGAAATAAGAGAGAATTACCTGCCAAAGAGAGTTTCCAGAATAAATTGGGAACAACACTTTTTCGTTTGACTTCGCTGGTCATCCATTGAACTAAAACACGCGTGCCAAACATCAATGAGGATAAAAAACCTAATGGATAGAGCCACTCGCGCAGTGTTTCCATGTGTTATTCCTGAACTTTATAATGAAGTCGTCTTTTCCTCATCCAACGTACCGCGAACATATCGGCAATGGTATTAAAAGAACGATTCAAAAAATTATATTTTGTTTTTCCACGCATTCTTTCACGATGATTTACGGGGACTTCTTTTATGCGAAATCCTTCGATTAAAAAGAGAGCTGGTAAGAATCGATGCATGCCTTGATACATGCGAATTTGCTTTAAGGCTTTGGCTCGATACAATTTTAAGGAACAGCCTGTATCATGAACACCATCTTCACAGATTACTTTTCGAACGATATTGGCTAATTTTGAAGTGATTTTTTTATGCCATGGATCTTTACGATTAACGCGTTGTCCGCAAACTAAGTCATAATCAAGGGAAGCTTGAATTAATTTTGGGATGTCAGCAGGGTCATTTTGTCCGTCGCCGTCGAGAGTGATCACCCATTCGCCTTGAGCTGCACGAAATCCTGCATCAAAAGCACTGGATTGCCCATAATTACGATCGAATTGAAGGATTTTTAATTCAGGTTTGTTTTTTTGAAGCCGAGTTAATACCTCAAAAGTTTTATCTGTTGATCCATCCTCCACGCAAATCACTTCCCAGGGGGCTTTTAACCCATGCATGACAGATGCAAGTTCTTGAATCAAATCACCAATGCTTTCTTCTTCATTTTTTAAAGGAATTATGACGGTATAGGTGACGGGCATGAGTTCTCCTGTTGTTCTTCATTGCGTTTACGAGGGTGATGGGCTCTGCGATCTCCTTGACGTTCTTCATGACGCCAATAGTTTTTCCAGGACATATAAGATTCCATCAACTCGGAATCAATGAGGGCACGGATTTTAAATAATTGTAAAGCAAGTTCAAATTCTTTATTACGTGTTAGGCGTGGTCGATGATGGCGTTTTCCACTAAAGGGTGTTAAGCGATATTGTGTCGAGAGAATAAAATGCATGCTTGTACTGATTCTTCTTGGGAAATGAGAGAAAGAATCAATCATGGTATGATGAATCACAGCTGAGGATAGTTCTAAAACGTCGTTAATATGCGGGATTCTTTCATGATCTAAATATTGCGTTTTGAGTTCTTGTTCTAAAATCGGGAAAAGAAGGCAAGCAGTTAACACAGGACGGGATAAAGGACGTTTTGGATTTGATTGATTAATTTGATCGGCAACGACTAAAAAACGATAGGATTTCATGCCCTGAGGGCTCTGTAAAAAGTTAGTTAGACCAGGAAATAATAGGCGTAACATCCCAGATTCCGTCATCAGGTGGAAAAAAGGAGCGGAAGCCCCTGATTCAAGCATGCGTAAAATTTCTTCTAGTATGCGGGCAGACGAGCTTTTAATGATTTCTTTTTGGCATAACTTCATCGCCTCTAAAGCTTCTTCCGAGATGTTAAAATCTAGGCGTGCCCGGAACTTTAATAAACGAATCATACGGACAGGATCTTGCCTAAATCGCATGCATGGATCCCCAATCACTCTTAATATTCCTTTTTTGATATCTTCAAATCCGCCGACGTAATCAATCACGGTTTCGTTGGATGGGTCATAAAAAAGGCCATTAATGGTAAAATCGCGACGTAGAACGTCTTCTTCTTCAGAACCCCATTCATTATCATGAACAATCAAATCATCTTCGTTCTCTCCACATCGAAAAGTCGAAACCTCGATAATCTTGTTCCCATAACGAATATGGGCCAATCGAAACCGACGACCGATTAAGAGACATTGACGTTGAAAAAGGCCCTTAATTTGTTCGGGTTTAGCAGACGTGGAAACATCAAAATCTTTAGGAGTAATCCCAGCAGAAAGGTCACGGACTCCGCCCCCGACTAAGTAGGCAGTAAAACCAGCTTGTTGAAGACGACGAATGACTGTTAAAGCATCAGGGTCTATTAAGTCGAGAGGGATCCCATGCTCGGAAGGATGGTAAACTTTAGGCAGCACTGGGATATTCACTCCTTTGTCTTATACGGTAAAAATTGTATTCAAAACAAAAGCTGAAGTCAATAGAGGAATTTCCTTGCCCGTCTTGGTTTCAATCAGTTAACCTTAAATCATAAGAACTGAGAAATTTTAACACAAAGACGAACACAAGGAACAAAGGCACAAAGATATCCCTTTGAATCTTTGTTCCTTGTGTTCGTCTTTGTGTTAAAATTCAGCTAATGCTTACTCAATCAATTCGTTAAAATAGAGTTTAAATGAATCAGCCCCCTAAAATTTTTGGGACAGACGGCGTTCGCGGCCGCGCCAACCAGAAACCCATGACTGTTGAACTTGCCCTGGCTTTAGGGCGCGCTGCGGGTAAAATTTTTCGGCGTCACCATGGAAAACACCGGGTTGTTATAGGCAAAGATACGAGGCTCTCTTGCTATATGTTCGAAAATGCCTTGATTTCAGGATTATGCTCCATGGGTATTGATACTCTTATGGTTGGGCCCTTTCCTACGCCGGGGATCGCTTTTATCACGCGTGCTTACCGTGCAGACGCTGGCATTGTCATTTCTGCTTCACATAACCCCTATTTTGATAATGGGATCAAGTTTTTTTCTTCTGAAGGGTTTAAGCTTTCCGATGAATGGGAAACTGAAATGGAGCGTCTTGTTGATAATAATGATTTTACAGATAGTTTGCCTGCCGACTGCGATATCGGAAAAAATACCAAAGTTCATGATGCCGATGGCCGCTATATAGAGTTTATTAAAGCAACGTTTCCACGAGGAAAATCGTTAAAAGACTTAAAAATTGTTTTAGATTGTGCCAATGGAGCTGGGTATAGGGTGGCACCTTTAGTTTTTCGCGAATTAGATGCCGATGTAACTGTTTTTGGGAATCAGCCTAACGGGTTGAACATTAATGACGGGTGTGGCTCTTTACATCCAGCCGGCATACAAAAAGCTGTTTTAGAACATCAAGCTCATGTCGGGATTGCTTTAGATGGGGATGCGGATCGTGTTCTTTTGGTTGATGAGAATGGAAAATTGATTGATGGCGATGTGATTATGGCTATCTGTGCGAGTGACCTCATTAAAAAGGGACTTTTACGCAATAATCGTGTTGTTGGGACAGTGATGACTAATGAAGGGATTGTTAACCATTTGAAAAAGAATGGAGTCGAAGTATTTAGAGCGGCTGTAGGGGATCGGAATGTCATCCAAGAAATGCTAAAAACGGACTCGTGGCTGGGTGGCGAGCAGAGTGGGCATTTAATCTTTTTAGATCATAATACCACAGGTGATGGTCTTGTTTCGGCCTTGCAGGTGTTGAAAATTATGATTGAGCGAGGAAAAACATTATCCGAATTAGCCTCTTCTTTTACTTTGTATCCACAGGCTTGTATTAATTTAAAAGTCGCATCTAAACCAGAATTAGAATCTTTAAAAAAGTTACAGAAAACAATCGCAGAGGTTGAAAAACGCCTTGCCGGAAAAGGGAGAGTCCTGGTGCGGTATTCAGGAACTGAAAATTTATTACGCTGTTTAGTGGAAGGGGATAATCATCAGCTTGTTCACGAGATGGCTCATGAAATAGCCGATGCGGCAAAAAATGAAATCGGAGTTTAAAAGAATATGTGTGGCATTTTTGGATATACTGGTAAAAGAAACTCCGTCGAAACCGTTCTAAAAGGGCTTAAGAAGCTGGAATATCGTGGCTATGACTCGGCTGGAATAGCAGGATTACATACCGGTGAAATTGTTTCGTGTAAAGAAGTGGGAAAAATTGCAGCCCTGGAAAAATTGGTTCATGAAGAAAAAATAGAACTTGATTTAGCGATTGCTCAGACACGTTGGGCAACTCACGGTAAGCCAAGTGTGGTGAATGCCCATCCTCATCTTGATCAAGGTCGTACGTTGGCCCTTGTTCATAATGGGATTATTGAAAATCATGATTCACTAAGGATTTCCCTTGAAAAACAAGGGATTCATTTCGTTTCAGAAACAGATACCGAGGTGATCGCTCAGCTTTTAGGCGTCATGTATCAAGGGGATTTTTTAGCTACTTTACGCGAAGCTATTCCTTTGCTAAAAGGTGCTTTTGCCTTAGCAATTATTCATAAAGATTATCCGGGTCAAATTTTTGCCATTGCTCATGAGTCGCCCCTTGTCATCGGAATTGGCCATGGCGAAGCTTTTGTTTCGTCTGACTCGAATGCTTTTGCTGCACATACACGAGAAGTAGTTTTTTTAGCGAACTCTGAAATAGCTGTGATTAAATCGGATTCCCTTCAGATTTTTGACTTAATGGGAGAAATCGATAAAGAAACGCATCAATTGACTGAAGAGATTCAAGAAATTTCTAAAGGGGATTACGAGCACTATACACTTAAAGAAATCTTTGAACAGCCACGGGTGATTCGTCAGGCATTATTGTCACGTTTTCTTGAAGAATATGGTACAGCAACCTTTGAAGAACTCAATTTAGATGTTAACTCACTGTTATCTGTCCAACGCATATTAATTTTGGCGTGTGGAACTTCTTTGCATTCGGGGCTTATTGGAGCAAGTTTATTAGAAGATCAAGCAAGAATTTTAACTTATACAGATATCTCTTCCGAATTTCGTTATAAAAATCCGATTGTCCCTCCCGATACTTTAGTCATTGCTATCAGTCAGTCCGGTGAAACTGCTGACACGATTGCCGCTGTCAAAGAAGTAAAAGCAAAAGGTGCCAAAGTACTCGCAATCTGTAACGTATATGGATCCACATTAACACGTGAAGCCGATTCAACGCTTTATTTAAGGGCTGGACCGGAAATCGGAGTCTGTTCGACTAAAGCCTATACCAGTCAAGTGATTGTATTAGCTCTATTTTCGTTGATGATGGCTAGAATGCGACATATGAATAAATATGAAGGCCAGGAATTTTTGAATGCATTAAAAGCATTACCAGATGTTGTTCAAGCAGTTTTAGATAAAGCCCCAGAAATTGAAAAAATAGCGAAAAAGTATGCACATTATGAAAATTTCTTTTTTATTGGCCGCAGATATATGTATCCATCCAGTCTGGAAGGCGCATTAAAATTAAAAGAAATTTCTTACATCAATGCGAATGGATATGCGGCCGGGGAAATGAAGCATGGGCCGATTGCGTTGATTAATGCAGACTGTCCTACTGTTGCCTTAGGGGCAAATTCAGATACTCTGGATAAGTTGGAAAGTAATTTAAGAGAAGTAGCGGCCCGAGACGGGAAGATTATAGCTATTATTAAGGAATCTGATAGGGGACTTGAAAAAATCGCTAATGATGTGATTACGATTCCGGATACTATTGATGAGTTAGCCACAGTTCCCGTCACGGTTGTGACACAATTATTGGCTTATTATATTGCTATTGAGAGGGGAGCGGACATAGATCAGCCGCGGAATCTGGCAAAATCGGTAACTGTGGAGTAAAGAATGAGTCATAAGAGGACACCCGGTTGGAAAGGAAATCCGAAGTTTTCGAGTAGACCGAAGGTGAAACCATCTATAGAGCCTCCTGCGACACCTTCTGTGGAGTATACCCCCAAGCCAACACGAGATATTGTGTATCGTTGGCCGCCCTTTATGCTCATTCCGTTGTTGCTTATTGTATTGTTTATTTTGTATTTTCTAATTTTCTAACAAAATTTTAACACAAAGAAGAACACAAGAAACAAAGACACAGTGTCGTAGAAATTTTAACACAAAGAAGAACACAAGAAACACAAAGAGAGTAGGAAGAGACTCGTCATCCCTTACTAAAAAAGTTAAGGGATGACGAGTCTCTTCCTACTCTCTTTGTGTTTCTTGTGTTCTCCTTTGTGTTAAAATTTTGTTACCCCTCGGGCTTAAAATTATATCAAAAAACACAATCATCTGTTATTCTAGCCTGATTTATTGGTCACATTTATGTCGAGAAAAGCTTCAACTTTTGGTGGTATCCTTCTTGTTGCCGGTACAACAATCGGTGGCGGGATGCTCGCGCTTCCTGTTCTAACTAGTTTAGCAGGCTTTTTGCCTTCACTCCTTCTCTATTTTCTTTGCTGGCTTTTTATGGCTGGAACAGGGCTCCTTTTTCTTGAAATTTCAGATTGGATGCATCAAGAATCCAATATTGTAAGCATGGCAGAAAAAACTTTGGGAATCCCGGGTAAAGTTGTTGCTTGGTGCGTCTACATATTCCTTTTTTATAGCCTCACTTTAGCCTATGTAGCCGGCGGGGGAGGCCTTTTCGTCGAACTCTTTCAAGGCTGGCTTCCTGTTTGGGCGGGTTCTTTGGTTTTCGTCGGATTATTTGCTCCTTTTGTCTATGCTGGTCCGTGGGTGGTCGGAAGATTAAATATTTTTTTGATGTGTGGACTCGCCTTATTTTATGTCCTGTTTGTTTGTTTAGGCGCCCCTTATGTCGATTCAAAATTACTTGCGTATCAAAATTGGAATTACTTACCTGCTGCTTTTCCAATTGCCTTTGCGGCCTTTGCTTATCAAGGAATTATTCCGACTCTCGTGACTTACATGCATCAAGACTATCGTCGTACACGTATTGCCATCGTCGTCGGTAGCTTTATTCCTTTGGTGACTTATATCATTTGGCAATGGCTCATATTAGGAATCGTTCCTGCCTTTGGTGAAGGGAGTCTACATGAGGCATTAAAACAAGGATCAAATGCTGTACAGCCTCTAAAAAATGTGCTAGATGCCCCTTATATTTATGCTGCAGGCCAATTTTTTGCTTTTTTTGCATTAGTGACCTCGTTTTTCGGTGTGACTTTAGGCTTACTCGACTTTTTGGCAGACGGATTACAGATCCCTAAAGATCGTTGGGGTTGTACCCTTTTATGTTTGGCAATTTTTGTTCCGCCTTTGTTGATTGCTCATGGTTATCCGCATGTGTTTCTGATTGCCTTAGAACATGCCGGAGGCATTGGTTGTGCGATCCTACTAGGCCTACTGCCAATCTTAATGACCTGGAAAGGACGTTATCAGTTGAATTTAAAAGCTCCCTATCAACTTCCTGGAGGAAGATGGACATTAGGAATCATGTTATTTTTTGTTCTAATCGAGCTGTGTTTTGAAGGTTTTGTTTTATTTAATAAATTTAGTTAATTCATGAAATATTTTATTTTTGTATTTTTATTGTTGAGTTCTTTTTTAGGGGCTGCTCCCTATAATCAAGTGTTAGTCACTGTTGCTCCGCATCAGGGATTTGTCGAGCGTATTGCGGGTGATCAAGTAAAAGCGGTTTTAGTTGTTCCTGAAGGTGCGAGTTCCCACACATATGAACCATCGCCAAGACAAATGTTGGGGTTATCTCAGTCTGATGCTTGGTTTCAACTGGGAGAGACATTTGAGCCACGTGCAGCTAAGGCACTTCTCATGCAAAATCCCCAAATGCGTTTGATTGATATGCGACAAGATGTAAATCTCATCAAAGATGTTGCCTGTGCATGTGCTCATCATGCAAGTAATGACCCTCATTATTGGTTAAGTCCAAAAGAAGCAAAAATTCAAGCACAAACAATCACTAAAATCTTAGCAGAATTATATCCTGAAAAAGCTTCTTTATTTGAGAATAATTTAAATGGATTGTTACAGGAATTAACCGATCTTGATCACGAACTGAGTGCTATATTAGAGCCTCTCAAAACACGCGTAGTGATGGTAGCCCACCCAGCTTATGCTTACCTAGCTCGCGATTATGGACTTACTCAATTATCCATTGAAACGGAAGGCCGAGATCCGACTCCACGACAACTGACCAATATATTAGAAAAAGCCCAATGTTTAAAAGTTACCAAGCTGTTTACACAAAAACAGTATTCGGATAAAGGGGCGCGTCTGATTGCAAAGCAGTTAAACATTAAAATTGTCGTATTAGATCCTTATGCTAAAGATTATTTTTCTGCCATGCGTTATATTGGAAAGCAATTTGCGGAGTCTTATTCTCCATGACCTCAGTGGTTACATTAAAGGATGTTAATTTTGCCTATAGAGATACTCCGGTGTTATCGGATGTTTCGTTTTCCGTCATGCCCAAACAATTTGTCGCAATTATTGGACCCAATGGCGGAGGAAAAACAACACTCCTTAAGTTAATCATGGGGTTGTTACAACCCAATTCAGGAACTATTGAAGTCTTTGGATCGTCTCCTCAGCAATGCCTCACTGAAATCGCTTATGTTCCGCAAGCTCTACGTTTTGACCGACAGTTTCCTATTTCCGTATTAGAGCTTGTCTTATCAGGAAGACTTTCGCATCTTAAATGGTATGGAAGATTTCATGAAGAAGATAAGACTATTGCCTTAGAAGCATTACGTACAGTCGGTTTACAAGATCTTTCAGATCGTGCTTTTGGAAATTTGTCCGGAGGACAAGCGCAACGTGCCCTCATTGCACGGGCATTAGCCTCTAAACCTAAAATTTTACTCTTAGATGAGCCCACCGCTCATGTCGATTCACAAGCAGAAGCAGATATTTATGCTTTATTACAGCAATTACGCCAAGAAATGACAATAATGATGGTCACGCATGATTTACGTGCCGCTATTGAGCAAGTTGACCAGGTCCTCTGTGTGCAAGGAAGGGTGACACCGTTAAAACCCCAAGAAGTATGTGAACATTTTGCAGTCGGTCTTTATCATCTGCCTTTAATTGATCTTTCAGGCAAGGATAAACAATGACCGAATTTATTACAGCATTATGGACAAATCCTATTCTGTTATTAGCGCTAGTCGCAGGTCTTGCAGCCTCAGTGGTAAGTGGTATTATTGGTTCTTATGTCGTCGTTAAACGTATCGTATTTATCAGTGGAAGCTTGTCTCATGCGATTTTAGGAGGGATTGGCCTGGCTTTATGGCTAGAACGTTCCCAAGGAATTGCCTGGATTTCTCCTTTATATGGAGCCTTAGGTGCAGGGATTTTGTCAGCCTTGTTGATTGGTTGGATTCATTTGAATTATAGGCAGCGTGAAGATTCTGTAATTTCCGCTTTATGGTCTTTGGGCATGGCTGTAGGCGTCCTGTTTATTTCGCAGACTCCTGGATATAATGTGGAGTTAGCCAATTTTTTGATTGGAAACATCTTATGGGTCTCTCCCGATGATTTAATGTTGTTATTTGGACTAGACGTCGTTATTTTAGCGACGGTCTTATGCTTGCATAAACGCTTTTTAGTGATTTGCTTTGACGAAGATCAGGCGTACTTGCAAGGAGTACCGGTCCATCAATTGTATTTACTATTATTAGTGTTAATTGCAGTCACGATAGTGCTTTTGTTTCAGGTCGTGGGGATTATTTTGGTGATGACTATGTTAACTATCCCTCCAGCGATTGCGAATCTATTTACGACAAGTCTTTCTAGATTGATGATTTTTGCAGTCTTATTAAACGCCCTATTTTGTTTTATAGGAATGGCGGCAGCGTTTCATTTTGATTGGCCGGGAGGGGCAAGTATTGCCCTTATTGCAGGCGTTACTTATGTCATTACGACAATTCTTAAGAGATAAATCCATAATTTTATTTAGTCAAAAATCTTAACAATTAATTAACAAATTAAAAAATTTATTATTGTTGATAATCTTATTAATTTCCATTTATAATAACTTGGTAATTAAAAGGTAATTATCATGAATAATACATCATTAGCTCAATGGAAAGATGGATTAACTAATGGCTATATTAATTGGAATGGAGACAGTACTGGTTGTACAGAAGTCGAACGTCGTCCGCGGGGGAAGCATTTAGATGGTGTTTTTCAGGAATTAAAAGATCGTATTTCTCATATGGAACCTTGTGATAGCTTTCAAGATGTTGCAGATCGTATTAATATTTTAGACCAGTTAGATGAACTTATTGAACATAAGTATGATCGCTATGAAGAAAAGGTAGGCAAACTGTCTTCTGCAAGAAAACGTTTATTGAAAGCTGTAACGAAAGAAAGAATTAGCCACACAAAAAAAGAATATTATGGCTTAAAAAATATGATTCAACTCGCAAAGAATCAAGCAAAGGGTATAGAGAATGAATTAAAATCTCAAACGAGTAACACTGCCTATAATGCTTCACGTACAAGAATCCAAGAAAAAAGAAATAATTTTCAAAACCTTCCACAATATGGTGATCTTCGAGCAACAATCCGGGCAGAGGGTGCAGAAAATAATGTAGATCAATTATTACGACAAAGTTTTATTGAAGTTAAAGATGCTTTTAACCTTATTTATGATTCTTTAGAGATGAATGAAGCGTTACCACCCCCATTAAATCAACAAATTATTTCTAGTACTGATAAAATTGATTATAATCATCAACGTACGAAATGGAACAGAATTGCAGATGGATCCGATGCCTTATTAGCTAATTTATCGCCAAAAGTAGAACTCTATAATGCTAAAAAAGAAGTTTTAGATAAGAAACAAGAATTTATTGCAAAAGCGGAAGAGTTTGAAACTTTTAAGCAACAAATGGATTTTCCTGAAGAAAATGACGTTCATGAGTTAGCTAGAAGCCATCAAGAAGTTACTCATGCCCTAGACCAACTAGACACATTCTTTAATAGACTTCTTGAATTAGATGAGGTTGATTTTAATAATCCGAATATTCATTATTATGAACCAAAAAAAGCTCAAGTCAATACTTTAATTCAGGAATATTCAAATCTTAAAGATGATCTTGATACTAAGTTATCCTTATATAATTCCAAAAAACCTTTAATTAGTCTCAAACAAGAATTAGAACAAAAACTAGAGCGAAATAAACAAAAAGGTAACCTCTTATCCGAAAAATTAAGTACTGGCATGGAGAATCAAGAAAAGATCAGGGATGCAAAGTACAATATCTTACCTGTATATTCAGATGCTAAAAAAACATATGACGACGCTATTGCTCGATTAAATCATTTACGTGAAGAAAGAGCGGAATTGAAAAGCCAAATAGAATCTTTAAAAAAATTGAAGAAAGGTAAAGTTACAAAAATTTCTTCTTCTGTTTCATCCATTACAAAAGGAAGTAAAAAAAAGGCAAGAGGTGTATGGACATCATTTAAAAATACCCTCTCTAAAAAACCAAAAGATGCAAAAATAATTGAGTCTTCCTCTTCAAAACAAATAACCCCATCAACTTCAGAAACTAAAGTTAAATTACCCAAAATAGAGTCATTGAAAAAGGAATTTAAAAAGCTCTTAAAGGAAATTGATAAGGGAATAAAACCTGCCTTCGAATTGGAGGCTAAATTTGATAAAATTGAACAAAAAATGCATTTACTGGATAAGCAACTCATTGAAATTCACAATGGATTAAAAGAACTCCCTTTAGAGTTGGCTAAAATTCTACGTGAAAATTTACAAACTCAGAAAGAGATGGATAAATTACATGTATTAATTAATTCAAATGATCTTAATCAAATAAATCAATTTTTTAATCCTGAAAGTGAAAAAATAGCAGTTACAGAAGAAGTTGTACCTGAAATAGTTGAAGAAGATATTCAAGTTTCGACATACATGCCTAAACAACTTGTAATTGAAGATGATGAAGAGGAAACTTATCAATCAACTTCATCTATTCCTGTTCAAGAAAATAGAATAACGGAATTAGAAGTTGAAGAGGAATCCAAAGCTTCATCATCTTCTAGTTCTTCTTCAGCGCGTTCTATATCCTTTATAAGTAAAGAAGAATTTATTAACTTTTTGGATAATCCCTTATCTCTCCTCGATAATTATCCAAATGCCATTAATGATTTATCTGAATTACTTTTAACATATCTAAAAGCTCCTCATAAACCTAATACAGGAATATTTGAAAGCTCTCAGAAATTTATGAATGAATTTTTATTTCCTGTCAGAAGAATAATGGATCAGACAGATGCAGCAGGTAAAATTGATATTGGGTTATTTGTTTTAGACATGAAGGAATTGTGGCCTAAAGATGGAAGTATCTCCGTTCCTTTCATAGTGCAGGGATTACTTCCCGGTGAAAAAGAAAAACCAAAAGATTTTGATGCACTTTTTTTATCCTGGGTTATAGAAAAAGTAAATGGAGATATCATTAATGCTATTGAAGAAGACTTTGAAGGCGCTGAAGATATTAAAGCAACATTAAGTCTTATTCCGGGGTCACTCGTATTATCTCCTATTATGGGAGTGATGAAAGCGGCGGCAAAAGCTGGTCATACTGAAACCTTAGTAAAAAAATTATTTAGCTTAATCAAGCTAGTATCACCTGCTTCCGATAATAATGATCCCACTGAAGCAATGTTTCTAGGAATTTTTGAAAAGTTACTTATTAGGGTATTAGGAAATCATCCGACAATTGCTTTTGATTTTGTTGAAGTCCTTGAAAAGATACTAAGTAAATTGAGTGTGATTGAAAAAAATGTAAGTTTGAAGCTCAAAATAAGTGAATTGGTGGAAAAACTATCGGATTTAGAAGAAAAAAAAGACCAGATTAAACCAAAAGAGAAAAAAAGTTATGATAAAAAAGTTAACGATCTTAAGGCGGAGATAGCAAAAAAAGAAAAAGACATTCAGGCTTCTAACATTTCTGTAAAAGAAACTATTGCTGAAGTGGTACCTAGAATCTATAAACTGTGGTCAAAAATAAAGGAAGAAATAATATCTAATAAAGATGGCAAGGTTGAACAACAATTAGAATATCAGTTCTTAGCATCGATTCAAAAAACCTTAGTGGAATTTTCTCCTGTTTTTGCGGAAGATAAAAGTACTGAAGCTTATGCAGAAGAATTTGGAAATGGGATTGTAGGCGAATTGATTAATTCCCTGATTGAAAATACAGAGCCAATTTTAGTACAAGCCCAGCATGCAGATGCCCAAAGGGCAGCAGCTCCTGTTAAAAAGAAAAAGAAATAAAAGTATCTACTACTTCGTTCACTGTCTTGTAAATCCGTTCTTATAAAGAGAGCGGTCTTCCCTTAAAAGCTAAACTTGTCCCCAATTTTATTTATCTTTATTATATCTTTATTTAAAATAATTATAATAAAAAATAATATAATAACTATTAAAAAGGATCTTTATGAGTTTCAATCCAAAAGTTACAAGTATAACAGCTACAGAAAGTCAATCATTATCATCAATTCCAACGAGAGAAAGCTCTTTATCTCGTTCAATGGATCGATCAATTAATCGTTTAGCATCTGAATCAACTCCTACTCGATCCACTTCTTCTTCGTCATCATCCTCGTCTTCTTCTTTGACTTCAGAAAGAGTTAGAATAATAAAAAATGATTTTATTGAAATGATTTCTGATGAAGGATTTGCTAAATTAGCAAAATTATTTTTAAATTATATTAAAAAAGATAAGCCTGTTGAGCAAAGCGATATTGATAGTGTAATTAATTTAATTAATAGATGTATAGAGCCGGAATTTCTTAGTGAATTCAGAAATTCTCAGGGTGTTCAGTTAATGGATTATGAAATATTTGATGTATACACAAGAATAATATCCGATGAAGAAATAAATTCTTCAGATAAGACATTAATGAAACAAATCATTTTAGATATTATTAATGCACCAGAATTTAAAGAAGAGTTTTTGAAAATTCCTTTACCGCCACAAGCTATCATTACGACAGCAACAGTTGCACTTAGAGGGGCAGCTAAGATCGGTGCAATAAAAACTATTGTAAGTACATCTTTAAATCTCATTAAAACTTGGATTTCACTCCTAGAACAAACGCCTACAAATAGTGAACAAACTCAAGAACAAAGAGCGCAAGACAAAAAGAATATTGAAGAGATAATGGGATTAGGAAGTAAATTTGCTGTTAAGGCATTAGGAAATCATAAGAGCAGTTCTAAGAAACTAGTCAATTTAGCTGCTTCTTCTTTAGATCGTCTTCATACTCTTCAATCTTTTGCTAAAGGAGACATATTAGAAGAAGAAATTTCAGAGAATATTGATATTCTTATCGAACATTTTTGCACTTTTGTGAGTAAATTTAAGCAAGAAATTAATGAAAACCAAGTGTCAGATAAATTTAGTAAGAATATCGAACATCGCATTTTGGCAGCATCACGTCAAGCAGTTTTTTCATTACCTCCACAAAAAAGCACGAATGATGATCAAGTAGAGATTGTTCCAGTGTTTACCCCCCTTGTTCAACTGATGAATCAATTAAATGATGAATTGGATCAAGAACAGCAGGTAAGAGAAACAGCAGAAGCAGCGAAGAAAGAAAAGAAAAGCAAATCTTCGAAAAAAGAGAAGTCTGCTTCAAAAGCTCCTAAAGCTTCAGAAACTCAAGCTTCAACAAGTACATCTACATCTTCTGAACCAAAAAAGAAGAAGGGTTGGTTTGGTAAGAAGTAATACATTGTACGGGAAAACATCTGTCCTATTGGCCTTTGGCCAATAGGACAATCTTTTTAGATATAAAATTAAAATAACTTTACTATGTACTAGATTGCCTTTTTATAAATTTGTCGGCCCACTCGGTCAATGTGATTTCTGAGATCTTCATTGTCGATAAGATTGTAATCTATTACATCGCAGAAGTAGGGGAGAGGGGTTTCTTCATTCAATATCCCTGAGATCTTTGCAGAAAGTACTTCAATTTCTCTTCCTTTCAAGACAATGTCTATATCAGATCCTTTTTTATGTGTATTTAATGCACGCGATCCGAAGATAATAGCCTCGTCAATTTGAGGGTGAACTTTTATGACATCTACAATGATCTGAAGATCGTTGTTTGTTAAGCCGAACATAGTTTTTTCATCACTTTGTAAACTTGTTCAATGGGCGGAAAGTATTTGTTACGTATTGCCTGAATAGCTTTTTTGGCCTGTTCTTGGTTGTACGTATGGGTGAATTCCTTTCGCTTGTCCAGCATTTCAATCCACAATGTTCCATTTTCTATCAGTCGCCCTGCAAAAGCTTGTTTGATAACCTCTCGTGGAAATTGGACCTCTAATCCTTGATCTTGAAGGTAATCCTTTAAAGTCTTCCATGCCAGCTCAAATGTGAATTCGAAGGATTGAACTAAGCCCGCACCTTGCAACTCATCGTAAGTTTCGAGTTTGCAGGATTTATTTAAAAAAAGAAAAGCTCTTTCAAAATTTTGAAATCTTTGTTTCCATCTGATATCTTTTTGCATCTTTTTTCTTAAGGTTGATTAAAAACATACAAGATGAACTATTTGGATCTCAAGGATTATCTAATGTACGGGAAATTTCTCTTTTCCGGCCTAATTGGCACTATACTGTGTACTAGTACATTGAATTGTAAATCCCTCCAAATAAAAAATTATTTTAATTTTATATCCAAAACCTACTATGAAAATACATTTTACGGAAAAAACACCTGTCCTATTGGCCAAAGGCCATAAATATATCAGCCTAGCGGTTAAGGGCGCCTCGCCCGCAACCCTAGGAAAAATATAACGTACCCTTCCAGACTGTAGGTCTGGGTTATAGTCTATTAACGACATTACTGGATGAAAATTTGAAGGGGATTTTATTGTTTTTTATTAACGTTTTGTTAGGCGTATATAATAACCCAGACCTACAGTCTGGAAGAGTACGTTTTATTTTTCCTAGGGTTGCGGGCGAGGCGCCCTTAACCGCTAGGCTGATATATTTATGGCCTTTGGCCAAATAGGACAGGTTTTTTTTCGTAAAATGTATTAAAATTAAAATAATTTTTTATTTGGACGGATTTACAATTCAGTGTACTAGGGTTAGGCGTCTAGCCGTAACCCTAGGTAATTAAAAAGATAGGATGCAGTCCTTCAGCCTTGGATCATCTTTTTTTTCACCTAGGGTTACGGGCTAAACGCCCTAACCCTAGGCTGGTATATTTATGGCCTTTGGCCAATAGGACAGGTGTTTTTTCGTAAAACGTATTTTCATAATATGTTTTGGATATAAAATTAAAATAATTTTTTATTTGGAGGGATTTACAATTCAATGTACTAGGGTTAAGGGCGAGACGCCCTTAACCCTGGGGGAGTAGAAACAATAACCCAAAACTTTATTAACTCTAAATCCCTGTCAATTGTCCTGTGCAAATCCTTATATGGTTGTGGCTACCCCGAATTCAGTAGATAAAGGGGCTTTTCTCCTTTGAATTACTAGATTTTCCTCTGCTCCAGGATTCATGATTGCATGGGCATTGAATCTAAACCTTGGTCTAAGATTTGATCTTTCGTTGACTAATATACTTGTGGTTTCAGCAGATGTTGAATGAGTTGAAGTTTCACAATTATCTTTTGCTTTTATATCAGTGATTATGAAGTTTTCAAGTTTTCTGCTGCTCTCTATGTTTGTGGCTACCAGGAATTCAAAAGATAAAGGGCTTTTCCCCTTTGAATTAGATTTTTCCTCTCCATGCCTCATAATTGCATGAGCGTTGACTAATAAACTTGTGGTTTCAGCAGATGTTGAAGGTGTTTCTCCTAATTTATTTTCTGTATTTACATCAGCCCCCTGATCGATTAGAAAATTTACTACTTCAGTTTTTTGGTATTGTCTCGCATATTGTAGCGGTGTGAAACCCCACTGATCTTTTGTATTAATATTAACCCCATGATCGATTAGAAGCTTTATTACTTTAGGTTGTTCACTTCTTATCGCATGATGTAGCGGTGTGAAACCCCACTTATCTTGTGCATTAATATTAGCCCCATGTTGGATAATGAGTCGAATTTTTGTGAGTTCTTTGTTCGAAATTGCACTTTGTAAAATAGGAAAACCATTCTTGCTGATATGCTCAATATTTACTCTTCCTGAGTCTAATAATAACTTGGTGATTTTAACAGAATTGGAACTAAATAAAGGTGTTGATCCCCATTTATCTTCTATATTTACATCAGCTCCATGATCAATTAGAAATTTTACTACTTCAGTTTGTCCCCTTCTTATCGCATAATGTAGCGGTGTGACACCCGATTTATCTGTTGCATTAATATTAGCTCCATGTTGGAGAAGGATTTCAAGTTCTTTTAGATTGTCTTTTGATTTTGCTAGGCGGCAAATACAATCTGTTTCAGCAAGGATTTTTATAACTTCTGTTTGTTCGTGTAAAATGGCTAGAATTACGGCTGTACGGCCATAGGGGTCTGCTTTATTTACAGTAGCTCCTTGATCGAATAATAATTTCACAATCTCAGTTTTTCCTTGAATGATTGCATGAGATAATGCTGTTAAGTCCTTTTCATCTGTTGCATTAATGCGAACTCCATGTTCGAGCATTAACTCTACAATATTTTTATCCCCATTAGCTGCGGCTAAAATTAAAGCTTTATTTCCTATGTGTTTTATATCCCTACTACCTGAATTTATGAGCTTCTCACTTACTTTTCGGTAAATTATTTTCCTCAATTCTTGGCATACTGGTGAATATAAATTTTTATTCGAAAGAATTGTAAAAATATCCTTCAATGTGAGATTTGTTTGTAAATTCAGTAGAGTCTTTTCTGAATTCAATTTTTTGTTATTATAAGAAAGATATTTTTCAGGGATGTGTTTGCTAAAATTATCCATTCCTTTAAATAAATTTCCTAAATATTGATTTACTTGGGTAATATCTGCTCCCTCATAACCAAATCTTTCAGCTTTTTTACTAAAAAAACCGCCAACATGGGATCTTCCTTGATGATTTAATTGAGCTAAAGCTCCAAGTTCTGAAAATCCTAAATATTCAAATATTAATTCATTTACTTCATATGGTAATGTAGGAAAGATTTGTGGAGAATCGCAGTAAATTCGTGAGTAAATTCTATAAATTTCTTTTTCATTATTAAAAAATTTAGAAGCCCAGGTTAATTTGCTTTTATGATTTCGGTAAATTTGAGATGATGTTTGTTCTAATAGAACATACAAAGAATCTTCAGGTTCTTGTGAATATATATCTTTACGATTAGAGTCATATTTTAGTTTGTGTTTTAAAATAGTTTCTATTTTAAGTAACATT
>Ga0207042_1089_pt1 | contig 19420 bp, 18 predicted proteins | sample Alteio_BWMinCont_70_FD_153310 | JGI IMG/M metagenome (GOLD analysis project Ga0207042, IMG submission 153310) | Enriched cells from forest soil in Barre Woods Harvard Forest LTER site, Petersham, Massachusetts, United States -... | ecosystem: Environmental > Terrestrial > Soil > Temperate forest >... | reverse complement strand
TTGAAGGAAAGAATTTATAAAAAGAACGACTATATTACCGGCCATATGGGAGAGAACCTTAAGGCATTTATTTTAAAGTATATTAATCTAACTTTCGGCCTCTTTTCATCAATTGAAAATTGCATTTGTGATATGATGCTATAAATTTTTATACCAATTTATCCTTAATTAATGAAAAGGCGCATAATAGTTTTGCTGTTATTATTAATAAGCAGTTACAGTGTTAAGGCCCAAAGCGCCATTAAGCAGCAAGGCCCCTTTATTGTAAAAGGTTTTCACCTGGATCTGCGGATACAGGTAATGACCATGGACACGCTGAAATCATTTGCTTTAAAATTGAGCAAGGATGGCATAAATACACTGATCATGGAATGGGAGGGAACTTACCCCTTTGAAAAACATCCGCTGATCCCCAACAGGTATGCTTACACAAAATCGGAAATTATCTCCTTTATTAAATATTGCAACGATCTGGGTATTGATGTGATCCCTTTACAGCAAAGTTTTGGGCATGTGGAGTATATTTTAAGGAATGACAGGTATAAGGATTTAAGGGAAGATCAGAAAGATTTTTCGCAGGTTTGCCCCCTGCAGACGGAACAGGATGAGGCATTGTTTACCGATCTGTACACAGAACTGGCATCAACTCATTCGTCAAAATATATCCATATCGGGGGAGATGAGACCTATTTGCTGGGCCATGATGAAAGGTGCCGGTTAATGGTGGCAAAGGAAGGTAAATCAAAACTCTACATCGATTATATAAAGATGCTTTGCGGCATTGTTATTAAACTCGGAAAGACCCCGGTACTTTGGGCCGATATCGCCCTGAAATATCCCGATGCCATAAAATTGCTTCCGAAGGGTACTGTTTTTATCGACTGGAACTATGGCTGGGATATGAACAGGTTTGGCGATCATCAAAAACTACTCGAAAGCGGCTATGAAATATGGGGCGCGCCTGCTTTGCGGTCATCACCTGATAACTACTTTTTGACGCAATGGGAAAAGCATTTTAAAAATATCCGGGATTTTGTTCCGGAAGCTGCAAAATTGGGTTACAAAGGAATTGTAATGACATCGTGGTCAACGTCTGGCCAATATTCACCTGTTTTTGAATCGGAGGAAGAAATGATGGATGAATATCCGATAAGGCATGTTTACCCCATCAGCGGATTTAATATGCTGATAGCCGCTTATGCCGAAAGCATCCAATCGGCAACGCCGTTGGACATTGAAAGCTTCATAACAAAATATTGTAAAGAACAATACGGTTTTAATACGGAACAATCCACCCGGTTTTGGAAAGCTTTAAAAACAACCCCATATGAAGTTGTTGGCGGAAAAGTAGAATCCCCTAACCACCTTACGGTAAAACAATTATTGGATAGCACCAAAATGGCCGATGAAACGCTTTATCACCTTCATCCCTTAAAAAATATAACGGAGTTTGAGCATTACAGGCTCATGGCCGGTATCAGGGTATTTTATCTTGAATTTCATGATATTTTGGAGCGGGTTAATTCACCATTATTCACTGCCGATCAGATACGAGGCATTTTGACGGAGTTGAAAAATATGATGATTAATGAAGAAAAACTCGACCTGCATTTTATTGAATTGAACAAGAACTATTTGAACGCGTCAGAGTTAAAACAGGAAAACGACCTGAGAAATATAAGGGTACAGCTTCTTTATCGCCGTTTATCAAGAAGCAAATGATACAACAAATGCAAAGGGTAGATCATCAACGATTAAAAATATATAACGGGCAAATAATAACTCCTTCGCGGATTATCAGTCTCGGAACGGTTTTAATAGCGGATGGTAAGATAACGGCAATAAGTGAAGGAAATATAGATGCACCCGGAGCTATGGAAATAGACGCGGGCGGAAAATATGTTTCCCCGGGTTTTATTGATATTCATATACACGGCGGCGGCGGCCACGACTTTATGGATAATACCGTTGAGGGATTTTTAGCCATTGCCAATATCCATGCCCAATATGGCACAACCGCAATGCTGCCGACCACGTTAACAAGCAGCAAAGAGGATCTGCTGGAAACACTAAGGATATATGAAATAGCTAATAAGCAAAATTCTAATGGTTCTCAATTTATTGGTATGCACCTTGAAGGGCCATATTTTGCCCTAAACCAGCGCGGGGCGCAGGACCCCCGCTATATCCGTGACCCTGACCCGGAAGAATATAAAGAAATATTATCAGGAACTTCAGCTATCAAACGCTGGAGCGCAGCGCCTGAATTAAAAGGGGCGATTGAGTTTGGAAAATATGTAACATCCAGAGGGGTCTTGGCTGCAATTGCCCATACTGATGCGGTTTATGAAGAAGTATTGGCAGCTTTTGAAAACGGTTATACATTGGCAACACATCTTTATTCGGGTATGTCGGGCGTAACAAGGCGCAACGCGTTCCGGTATGCAGGGGTAATAGAAAGCGCCTATTTGATCGATGAAATGGATGTAGAGATCATTGCGGATGGGATACACTTACCGCCGCCGCTATTAAAATTGGTTTATAAAATAAAAGGGTCAAAAAAAATCGCATTGATAACCGATGCCATGCGTGCAGCAGCTATGCCGCCGGGTGAAAGCATTTTAGGCAGCCTTAAAAATGGCATAAAGGTGATAGTAGAAGATGGCGTTGCCAAACTGCCTGACCGCACCGCCTTTGCAGGCAGCGTAGCAACAACCAACTGCCTGGTGCGGAATATGGTTACAATGGCCGGTGTACCCTTAATTGAAGCTGTCCGGATGGCGGCCGCTACACCGGCTGCAATTATGAAAATTGACTATAAAAAGGGTTCGCTTGAGATTGGTAAGGATGCTGATATTGTAATTTTTGATGAAAATATCAATATTGAAATGACGATGATAAAAGGGAAGATAGTGCATGGAAAAACAACACATTCGTAGACTAGCGATGCAACACATTTCTGCACACCAGGCCGATAATTTAACTGTTCATATTTTTGCAAACAGGCTGCTTATGGGTGATGATGCGGCGGAAATGGTAGTTGCAAGAATAGATAATTTGCTTGAGCAACAAGAGAACGTAAATGTAATTTTCGCATCGGCGCCGTCGCAAAATGAATTTTTAGATGCTTTAAGCGGCAACACAACGGTTGATTGGACCCGGGTAAACGCGTTTCACATGGATGAATATATTGAATTACCCGAAAATGATCCCCGTACATTTGCATCTTTCCTTAACAAAAAAATATTTGGCCGTCAAAATTTTAATTCTGTAAACTATATTAATGGGAATGCTGCCGACATTGGGGCCGAATGCAGGAGGTACGCTAATCTATTAGCACAACATCCGCCTGATATTGTTTGTTTGGGTATTGGCGAAAATGGTCACCTTGCTTTTAATGATCCACATGTTGCTGATTTTAATGACCCTTTAATGGTAAAAATGGTAAAGTTGGATTCAGCTTGCAGGCAGCAGCAGGTTAACGATGGTTGTTTTATTGAATTAAATGAAGTACCTGCGTATGCTTTAACATTAACGATCCCCGCGCTTATGGCAGGCAAATATATTTACTGCATTGTCCCCGGCAAAAAAAAGGTTAAAGCTGTTTATAACACGGTTTATGGTGAAATAATTAAAAAGTACCCTTCTGCTATCTTGCGTAAACATGCTAATGCTGTTTTGTTTTTGGATAGGGATAGCAGTTCGCTTTTGTAATCTGCATTGACAACTTTTTAAATTTGTAAAATCGGTTATTGTTCTATAACGATATGATCTTCCGCTACCCCAAGCTCAATTAAATTATTTTTCATTATCGCTACAAATTCGTCAGGGCCACATATATAGCAGTATCCGGTTTTTTCGGGGAGAAATTGTTTAAGCAGTTGTTTATCGATGTGCCTTCCTTTTTTGCCTGGTAATTGTGGGTCCGACAAAATATCAATATGGTTTTTGCCAAGCATTTCATCCAGTTCATCTTTAATTATAATATCTTTTTCGGCCCGGTTAGCAAACAGTAATGTATTGCCCGCTAATTTGTTTTCCAGTTTAAGTTGGCGGAAGATTGAGATAAAAGGGGTTAAACCAGCGCCACCGGCAATAAATAAACCCGGCCCCTGGTAGTTGATGGCCCCAAAAACTTCATGGATGATCAATTCATCATCTTCATTAACATCCAGTAGCTTTTCTGTAATGCCATTGTGCCCTTTATAAATTTTGATAGTGAATTCCAGGTGGTCATCCCCGTTAAGGCAGGTAAACGTAAATGGCCTCAAGTCATTTTCAAGCTCCGGTTTGTTGATGGCAACATCAGTAGCCTGCCCGGATATAAAAGTATACCCGGCAGGTTTTTCTATTGTAATGCGCTTTACATTATGCGTCACAAATTCAGTTTTTAATACTTTAACAACATGTTTTTCCATAATACTTTTATTAAGCTTTCGCTGATGTTATTTGCGTAATTTTAGCTAACGAATAAGCGCCGATAGCCATAACAAGGTCTCGAACGGCAACATCTAAAAATTTACCGCTTGCAAGCAGGCTCAGCGCTATTAAAAAAAGCCATGCGCTTACAATATAAGCGCCGATATTTGTTTTTACCAATACTATTATACCGGCGCAAATTTCGATCACCCCAACTATCATCATAAATACATGTGGACTAAACGGCAATATTGATGCCAGTGATGGATTAAGATATTGCGACCAGTCGGTGAGCAGGTTGGTAAATTTGTCGGCGCCTGCAACAACAGGCACAAGGCCAAAAGTGAGTTTTAAAAGGGTTTGAATTTTTGCTAATTCAGTGATCTGTTTTTCCATGATTACTTTTCTGTAAATTTATAACCATTAGAGAGAGGCATATAAAAAAGGGTTACAAAGTTTATTTACAACTCTTTTTGTAACCTTTTGCCGCCCGGGTACTCATTATTATAATAACAATTGTTTTACCTGATGGTGTTGAGATATATAACAATAATTAAATGTTAAGCGACGAAGAAATTGTAAACCGTGTTGTAAATGGCGAAAAACATTTATACGAACGCCTGATGCGTAAATATAACCTTCGTTTGTTCAGGATATGTTTCTCTATTATCAACGATGATATGGCCGTTGAAGATATTATGCAAACGGCCTACCTTAATGCGTATTTGAACCTGGCAAAGTTTAAAAATAAATCCAGTTTCAGTACCTGGCTAACCCGTATTTTAATAAACGAAAGCCTGTTATTTAAAAGGAAACTCATGAAACGTGAGCAGATGATCGCTGAAAAACAGGATAATAATTATTTGAGTGAAACTCCATTAAATGGGCTTATGAATAAAGAATTAAAAGTATTGCTTGAAAGGACAATCGCTGACCTTCCCGAAAAATATAAAATAGTATTTGTAATGCGGGAAATTGAAGAAATGAGCACCAGCGAAACTATGGGTGTGCTTAATATAAGCGAATCGAATGTAAAGATCCGTTTAAACCGGGCCAAAGAAATGTTGCGCGGAAATTTAAACAGTTACTATAAATCAAACCAGCTTTATGAGTTTAACCTTATCCGTTGTGATAAGGTGGTGAATTTTGTGATGGGAAAGATCGATAGAGGGGTTTTTGCATAACGGCGCATCTGAGACGCGCCTTTTGTCATCCTGTTGACAGCATGACGGCTTTTAACCATGTTTCTTCGTGACCTTACTTTATCAAATATGCTTATCTTATTTTTAACTTGTTGTAACGATTTTGAATAAATCTACTTAGCATACAATACTATTATCACAATCTGCATCATAAAAAGTATATTGCCTTCGAAAAACAAAAAACAAAGTAACCCCCTAAAAAAGCTTTTTTCCGGCAGCTAAGTATATAAAATGAAGGCCTTTTTAAACGAAGATTTTTTACTGGAAACAAAAACCGCACAGCGTTTATACCACGAATATGCGGCTGGGTTGCCTATTATAGACTATCATTGCCATCTGCCGCCCGATCAGATCGCAGCGGATGTCAATTTTGAAAACGTTACCCGCGTCTGGCTTTCTGGCGATCATTATAAATGGAGGGCGATGCGCGCAAATGGTGTAAATGAAGCCTACATAACCGGCAACAAAAGCGATTGGGAAAAATTTGAGGCATGGGCGGCAACTGTTCCTTACACCCTGCGTAACCCGCTTTACCATTGGACCCACCTTGAATTGCAACGTTATTTTGGTATTCACGAACTGTTATCGCCATCAACTGCAAGGAAAATATTTGATGAATGCAATGAAAAACTACAATCGCCTGAATACAGCGTAAGGAACCTGATAGAAAACCGGAATGTGGAAGTACTTTGCACGACTGATGACCCGCTTGATGATTTATCGCATCATCAAAAAATCAAACAGGATGGTTATGGAGTAAGGGTTTTACCGGCATTCAGGCCGGATAAGGCTATGGATGGTGATACTAAGGCTTTAAACGCGTATATCAGTAGACTTGAGACCGTTACCGGCGCTGTTATAGGTGATTTTGATGCTTACCTGAATGCGATAAAAAGACGCCACGACTACTTTGCGGAAAATGGTTGTTGTCTCTCTGATCATGGTTTGGAACGCCTGTATGCAGTAAGTTATACAGGCAGGGAGGTAAGAGTTATATTTACTAAAATAAGAGGGAAAAAGACATTGTCGCCTGATGAAATGGTGAAATTTAAATCGGCTATGTTATACTATTTTTCACTTTGGGATAATGAAAAAGGCTGGGTGCAGCAATATCATTTGGGGGCTTTACGTGATAATAACACGCGCGCTTTAACAACATCAGGACAGGATATAGGCTATGATTCCATTGGCGATTTTTCACAGGTAAGGCCCTTGTCTGAATTTTTAAACAGGCTGGATACAGAAAGCAAACTAACCAAAACAATCCTTTACAACCTTAATCCGGGAGATAACGAACTGATCGCCACTATGGCTGGTAATTTCAATGATGGTTCAGTTGCCGGGAAGATCCAGTTTGGCTCGGCCTGGTGGTTTCTTGATCAGAAGGATGGGATGACCAGGCAGCTAAACGCGCTTTCCAACATGGGGCTTTTAAGCCGCATGGTTGGTATGCTTACGGATTCCCGCAGCTTCCTGTCGTACCCGAGGCACGAATATTTCAGGAGGATATTATGCAACCTTTTTGGCAACGACATTGAAAACGGGGAGTTACCTGCCGATATAGACTGGACCGGCAAGGTGATACAGGATATTTGCTACTATAATGCAAAAAATTATTTCGATTTTGATAAGGAAAAATGAGCAGACTTTTTAACAACAAGTCATATACAGGCAAAGTGCTTTCTTTTGGGGAATTACTGCTGCGGTTTTGCCCGGATGTTAGCGGGAAGTGGCTTGACAGCAAGCAGTTGCAGGTTTATATAGTCGGGGCCGAACTAAACGTATCAAATTCACTTGCCTTATGGGGGTTGCCTGTAAAATATTTTACAGCGCTGCCGAACAATGATTTGACCATACAAATCGTTAAATCCCTGCAAAATAAGGGCATTGACACTTCGGCAATCCAATATGGCGGAACCAGGGTTGGCCTTTATTATTTAACCGAGAATAATGATATTAAACACAATGCCCTGGTATATGACAGGGCCAATTCGGCATTTGCCGAACTTAAACCCGGGATGATTGACTGGGATAAAGTACTTGAAGGGGTCAGCTGGCTTCATTTTAGTGCGATATGCCCTGCGCTTAATCAAAATGTGGCGGATTTATGCAGGGAAGTTTTAGAAGCTGCTTCAAAAAAAAATATTACTATTTCGGTGGATATGAACTATCGGGCGAAATTGTGGCAATATGGTAAATCGCCCCTCCAGGTAATGCCGGATCTGGTTAAATATTGCGACCTGGTAATGGGGAATATTTGGGCGGCCGAAACAATGCTTGGTATCAATGTGATACCGGGTATTCATGAATCAGGACTGAAAAGTATTTATTTAAAGGAAGCATTAAAAACATCGCAAAAAGTTATAGAACAATTCCCGAAATGCAAAGCTGTAGCGAATACTTTTCGTTTTGATGCTACCAATGATATTAAATATTACACAACTTTGTATATTGATAAGCAGTTATATAATTCGGGCGAATATGAAACCGGCCATGTTGTTGACAAAGTAGGCAGCGGCGATTGTTTTATGGCAGGCCTGATTTATGGTTTTTACAATAAATATGAAGTAAATGAAATACTCGAATTTGCAACCGCGGCTGCATTTGAAAAGTTATTTATAAAAGGTGATTCAACTACAAAAACAGTGGCTGAAATTAAAAAAGCAATAAAATGAAGATTAAAAAAGCAGTATTGAATAGCATAATGACACAGGGCATGTTGCCTTTGTTTTTTTATGAAGACGTTGAAGTAAGCCTGCAAATAATCCGTACACTATACAAAGCAGGTATCACGGTAATGGAATATACCAACAGGGCTAAGCAGGCATTTGATAACTTTAAAGTGTTAAGGAAGGCTGTTGATAAAGAAATGCCCGACCTTTACTTCGGTATCGGAACTATAAAAAACATATCAGAGGCTGAAGCTTTTGTTGACGCGGGGGCCGATTTTATTGTTGCGCCCACTATAAACCCTGAAGTGTCAAAAGTTGCCCACAAACACAAATTATTATGGATACCCGGCTGTATGACGCCTACTGAAATTTATACCGCGCAGAAAAATGGCGCCGAATTGATAAAAATATTTCCCGGCAATGCTGTTGGCCCTGCTTTTATAAGTTCGGTAAAGGAGATATTTCCCGGTCTTCTTTTCATGCCTACGGGAGGTATTGAACTGAAGCCGGAAAATATCAGCGCCTGGTTCCATGCAGGTGTCAGCGCGGTAGGCCTGGGCGGTAAGCTGATCAGCAAGGATGTTTTAACCAATCGTCTTTATGAGCAACTATATACCGACACGGTTAACGCGCTCGAATTGATAAAGGCAGCAATGTAACTATTTAATAGAAACCTTTGATATGGGAAAAATAAAGGTTGGAAACTATAGGTGGGTAGTAGTTGCCCTGCTTTTTTTTGCTACAACCATTAATTATCTCGACAGGCAGATCATCGGTTTGTTAAAGCCAACCCTCACAACCCAATTCCATTGGACCGAAATTGATTACAGTCATATCATAACGGCATTCACCGCTGCTTATGCGATTGGCCTAATGATATTTGGTAATTTTATTGATAAGATAGGTACAAAGTTAGGCTATACCATTTCATTGATCGTTTGGAGTTTAGCTGCCATGCTGCACGCTATAGTTAAAAGCACCTTTGGTTTTGGTGTAGTGAGGGTTGCATTGGGTTTGGGCGAATCGGGCAATTTTCCGGCAGCTATTAAGGCTGTCGCCGAATGGTTTCCGAAAAGAGAACGGGCATTTGCGACAGGTATATTTAATTCGGGTGCTAATATTGGCGCCGTTGCGGCTCCGGTAATTGTGCCCTGGATATTGGGCATATACGGTTGGCAAATGGCATTTTTACTAACCGGAGCTATTGGATTTGTATGGCTGATCTTTTGGCGGATATTTTATGAGATCCCGTCGAAACATAAAAAAATAGCTGCTCCCGAATATGAGTTTATTCATAGCGATGAGGAGGAAGTAACTATAAATGCCGGTGATGAAAAAAATATCAGATGGATCAAATTATTAGGCATCAGGCAAACCTGGACATTTGTTGCCGGTAAATTTTTGACTGACCCTATATGGTATTTCTTTTTATTCTGGCTACCCTCATACTTTTCAAGCACTTTCCATATCGACTTGACAAAACCAAGCCTTCCTTTGGTAATTGTCTATTCTGCTACAACGATCGGGAGCATTGGTGGCGGTTATTTATCTTCATGGCTGATTAAAAAAGGCTGGCCCATATTTAAGGCACGTAAAACAACAATGCTGATTTTTGCAATTTGTGTGATACCAGTTATTACCGCGCGTTTTGCAACCAACATCTGGCAGGCGGTTGGTTTAATTGGTTTAGCAGCGGCTGCCCACCAGGCATGGAGCGCCACTATTTTCACCACCGCTTCGGATATGTTCCCTAAAAGGGCAATCAGTTCGGTTGTGGGTATTGGAAGTATGGCAGGCGCTGTTGGAGGTATTTTTTTCCCGGGGCTGATTGGTTATGTGCTAGAAACAAATAAACAGGCCGGGCATATCCTTCTCGGCTATAATATTATTTTTACAATTTGCGGTTTTGCCTACTTATTGGCATGGATAATTATGCATTTGCTTTCTCCTAAAATGAAAAAAGTAGTTTTATAATAAAATGAAGAAACTGGTTTGCACCCAACCCGGGAATTTGGAATATAAAACCGGCGAAAAACCTGTTTTAACAAAAGGTAATGCCATCATAAAAATTAAGCGCATAGGTATTTGCGGTACTGACCTGCATGCTTTTGAAGGGACGCAGCCTTACTTTGAATACCCCCGGATATTAGGCCACGAACTTGCCGGTGACCTCGTAGAATTTGACGATGCCCCAGGATTTAAAACGGGCGAACAAGTTACATTTATCCCTTATTTCAACTGCGGGATTTGCATTGCCTGCCGCAGCGGTAAACCTAATTGCTGTGTTAATCTTAAGGTATGCGGTGTGCATATTGATGGAGGCATGGCTGAATATGTATCTGTGCCATCGTACTCGCTGGTTCACGGCGAAGGGTTAAGTTATGATGAACTTGCATTGATCGAGCCTTTGGCGATCGGTGCACACGGGATAGCCCGCGCTAATATTAAAAAAGGTGACTTTGTTTTGGTGACCGGGGCAGGCCCGATAGGTTTAGGCGCGATTGAATTTGCAAAAATTGCTGGTGCAGAGGTAATTGTACTAGATGTAAATGAAGCGCGGCTTCAGTTTTGCAAACAGTATTTAAAGGTAAAGCATACGATAAACGCCCTTGAAGCCGGCGTTTTTGAGCAGTTAAAAGAAATAACCCGTGGTGACATGCCAACGGTTATTATTGATGCTACAGGTAACCAAAAAGCCATAAACAATGCTTTTCAATACCTGGCACATGGCGGCAGGTTTGTATTGATAGGTTTACAGAAAGGTGAAATTTCTTTCAGCCACCCCGAATTTCATAAGCGCGAGGCCACATTAATGAGCAGCAGGAATGCCACCCGACAGGATTTTGAACATGTTGTCGTTTGTACGAAAGAGGGTGTAGTTGACCCTAAAATCTATGTCACCCATAAGGTAAATTTTGATGAAGCAAAAAGGGATTTTGAAAGCTGGCTTAAACCCGAAACGGGTGTTATTAAAGCGATGGTTTCGATGGATTGAAACTAGGAAAAAGACATACGAAGTTTTAAAAACTTAAAGTCTGGCCCGTTTAAAAAGAGCTTTCAGGATAATTAACACCTTCTAAAAAATCAAGTACTGCTTTATTAAACTCTTCGGGCTGTTCAAGATTTGGCATGTGTCCGGCATCTTCAATAATTATAAATTTACAATTTTGAAGGTTTTCCTTTAGTTCTACTGCTTTGGCAACAGGAGTAAATTCATCATCACGGCCAACTATTACAAGGGTTGGTATATCGATTTTTGGAAGAACTTCGGTTAAATAATTTATCCTTTCCGACCGGGCCCGCATTGCTGTAGCTGCAGCTTTTGGCGATGTCGCCTTCATCATTTTTATAACATGCCCGGCTGCTCCAGGCATCGAACTGACATGGGTCGGCGTTATCATTTTATAGATCACTTCATCGGCATATGCATCCATTCCTTCGGTTTCCAAGCGTTTTGCCGTGTCATACCTACCTTTTTTAACGTCCGGAGTATCCAATCCCGCAAAAGTATCTGCAAATACTAAGGTTTTAATTCTTTCAGGCGCCTGCCTGAATATTTCCATGATCACCTGCCCGCCCATGGATAATCCCGCTAAATGAAAACTTTCGATTTTCAAATGATCCATCAGGAGCAGTATGTCTGTGGCATAATCTTCGAATTTAGTGGCCATACTACCAGGTAAACTGCTTTTTCCATAGCCCCTTAAATCAGGAGTAATAACCTTATAAGAATCAGAAAAAGCTTTCACTTGCGGGTACCACATGGTATGGTCAAAAGGATGCCCATGTATTAGCACGACCGGCGTTCCATTCCCGGCGGTTTCATAAGCTATTTCTATATGATTAACTTTTGCCCTGGCCATTTTGATGAAGGTTTTACAAATGTAATACCATCCTAAAAAAGGAAAATGTTTTGAATAAATATCTGTTTGGTTTCTAAACTTTACGCGGCGGCAGATCAAAGGCCTGCGCATCATGTTCAAAATGACCCTTGTGAGATCCATCACAAAATGGTTTATTAGCTGACTGGCCGCAGCGGCAAATGGAAACTATGGTTCTGCCTTGTAATCCGTAAACGTTACCCTGCATATCTACTATTTCAAAGTCGCCTTCTACCTTTACCGAACCGTTGCTGTTAATTGTAAGTTTTGTTGTGGACATGTATTATTTTTTTGCGAAGATAATCATCCTTCGTGTATATGAGGCCGAAAGATTTGACAACTTTCTGAATTTGTAAAATCTGGCCGGTTTGGCTAATTTTTATTTAACAAAACACCCTCTAACACCCGCCAAACATTATCCCCGACAATTTTAGCGCCCCCGGCAGTGGGATGGATGCCATCTTTTTGGTTTAACGAAGGTGTGCCGCCTACTCCCTTTAAAAGGAAAGGAACCAGCGCCATATTGTTTTTCGCAGCAAGTTCAGGAAATATAGCTTTAAAGCTATAGGCGTAAACGGAGCCCATATTTGGTGGAACCTGCATGCCAAGCATTACCAATTTTGCTTTGGGATATTTTGCTTTTACGGAGTCAATAATGGCTTGCAGGTTTTGTATGGTTTCAGTCACCGGGATGCCGCGCAGCCCGTCATTGGCGCCAAGTTCCAGTACAAAAACATCTACTTTTTGTTTTAAGATCCACGAAATCCGGCCTTTCCCGCCTGATGATGTTTCACCGCTTACGCCTGCATTTACCACTTTATAATGCAAATTTGCAGCATCAATTTTATTTTGAACCACGCCAGGAAATGCTTCATTCTGATCATCCAGACCATAACCCGCAGTAAGACTGTCGCCAAAGAAAAGCACAGTTTTGGTTGATGAGCTATCGGGCTTACCGGTTGGAACAGTTGTTGACGTTGAGGCGGGTTTTTTCTCCCCGCAAGCCGCCAGCAACAACGCTAACAAAATACAAGTGATCTTTAGTTTGTTCATGTTTTTAATTTTGTAGAGACACAATATTTTGTGTCTCGCGCTTTGGTATCCCCCGATTGCAAATCGTTGCGTATTGTGTGGCGCTTGAACATTCCAGAGACGCAAGTATTGCGTCTCTATGTGTTTGCCCTTAAAATCTCTAATGGCGGTTTATTCAATACCCCCCGACTATTTAGCAAGCCAATAATTACTGTTAATACCGATATGATGAAAAATAGCGCCAAGGCCGGTAATAAATTAATGACAAATGGAATTTCAAAACTGTATTTTGCCAGCAGCCATGAACCAGATATTGCAATTACAGTGCCGGTTAACGCAGATAAAGCGCCTAAAAATAAATATTCCAGGGCGGTTATCGCAAAAATTTGTTTACGGCTGGCGCCCAGCGTCCGTAGCAAAACACTTTCCTGTATGCGCTGGTATTTACTGATCCTTACCGAGGCGATCAGCACCACTATTCCGGTAATAATACTAAAAGCGCTCATAAAACGAATGATATAACTTATCTTATCCAAAAGATCATCAATAACATTTAAAACCAGGCCGAGATCGATAATTGAAATATTAGGAAATTTACGCACTACCGCTTGCTGGAACCGGGAAGATGCTTTCGCGGATGGCACATGGGTGAGCAGCACATGGAATTGCGGCGCATCTTCTAATACGTCTGCCGGAAAAACAACCTGGAAATTGGTTTGTATCTTGTTCCAGTTTACTTGTCTTACGCTTCCTACTACGGTGGGCATACTGAGCCCCTGCACGTTGAAAACCAAATGATCGCCAACGTTAATGCGGTTACGCTTGGAGAAATTATCTTCTATTGATACAGGTATTTCTTTTCCTGCTTCTACTTTACCTGTCCATTCGCCTTTTATTATTTTTTCGGATGGGGAAAGGGTATCACGGTAAGTAACCCTGTATTCATTCGAGAAAACATGTCTTGAAAATTTAAGTTTCGTATCTTTCTTAAAATCGGCTGCCGTTTTTCCGTTGATCTTCTCCAGCCGGAGCGTTACTATCGGCACTTGCTGCAAAACGGGTAACCTATATTGCCGCGTTAACCCGGCAATAGCTTTTTTCTGGGTTGTTTGAATGTCAAACAATATCATATTTGCCTGGTTGCCGCTTGATGATAAATTAACCTGGTTAATAAGGATGCTCTGGATAAAGAACAACGTGCAGATAAACGCAGTACTTAACCCGATGGACACAATAAGAATAATAGTTTGATTATTTGGCCGGTAAAGGTTGGCAAAGCCCTGCCGCCATAAATAACCCCATGAACTTCGTATAATTACCCTCATCACTTTCATTAATAACCACGCTGTAAACGCCAGTATTAAAAAAGCGACCAATATGCCAATGGTGAAAAATATACTTGCCAGCCAACTGCCTAACTGAAAAAAGGTAAATGTTATAATAAAAAGCAAGATCAATAAATAAACCAGCCACCTCAAAGGGTCGCGGATAAGGTTTATGTCTTCGTATGAGATACGCAGGGTATTTAACGGTGAAATATTGCGTATAGATATTAGTGGCAGTAGTGCGAAAAGGATGGAAATAATCACACCCAAAATAATGCCCTGCCCGATGGCCAGCCATGATGTATCAGTGGATATGGTTAAGGGGAGAAAGTCTTTAAATATAGCAGGCAGCAAATGCTGGATAGAAGAACCCAATAATGCCCCGGCCACCGAACCAATCAGCCCGATACCAACGATCTGGATAAGATAGATCAAAAATGCCTCGGATGCTTTAACACCCAGGCAGCGCATTATGGCAATAGATGCGATTTTTTCGCGGATGTAAATATGTATGGCGCTGGCCACACCAACACAACCCAATAACAAGGCAATGAACCCAACCAGGGATAAAAAGCGGGTAAGGTCGGCAAAGGAGCGACCGGTGTTTTCTTTTCGCGTTTCTATGGTTTCGTAGTTCATTTCTGCCTTATCCAGTCTTGTATCAATATTTTTAACCAGTTTATCCATATTAACCGGTTTGTCGTATTTATAGTAAAAACTATAATTGATGCGACTGCCTCTTTTCGATAGGCCTGTTTGCTCCAAATATTGTAAAGGGATATAAACAACAGGGGCAATGCCCGATGAAACACCTGTTTGCCCCGGTGCTTTGTTTAATGTGCCCGCTATTAAAAAAGTAACATTACCAACCTTTATCGAATCATTAACACGGGCGTTAAATTGAAGCATAAGGGTTTTATCGACCAATGCGCTTTTCCCATTTTTAAATGATTGCCCGGCTTGAAGCGGCGTAGTTTCCAGGCTGCCATAATAAGGAAACCCGCCCTGCAAAGCCTTTACCTGGACGAGCCTGGTACCTTTGCTTTTTTGGAAATAGATCATTGAAATAAAACTTCGTTCTTCCGATCTTTTATCCCCAAGTGAATCCAGAAGGGGTTTTATGCCGGGACCCGGCGGTTGATTGCCAGAAACAGAGAGGTCGGCGCCTATTAAGGTAGCCGCCTGGGCGTTAATATCTTTCTCAAGGTTGTACCTGAACGAGTAAATGGCAACCAAGGCAGCTATGCCAAATATAATGGCTGATATAAACAAAAGCAGCCGAGAGCGGTTCCTGCGGCTGTCCCGCCAGGCCATTTCAAAAAGCCATGGGATATTTATTTTCCTTTTAGTATTGATATCCTGGTTATCCATTATCTGTTCTGTCATCTGCTACCAGTTTGCCGCCCTTTATTCGGAGGATCCGTTGCGTTTTAGCGGCGAGTTCAAGGTTATGTGTGACCATAACAAGGGTTGTCCCTGCTTCTTTATTGAGGTCGAATATCAGTTTTACTACTTTTTCGCTGGTTTCTGCGTCAAGATTGCCTGTAGGTTCATCAGCAAATAATATGCGCGGCGAATTTGAGAAAGCCCTGGCTAATGAAACCCTTTGTTGCTCGCCGCCTGATAGTTGCGCAGGGTAGTGGTGGCCGCGGTCTGAAAGCCCGACCTTATCCAGTAGCTCCAATGACCTTGCTTTGATGTTTTTTTCCCCGCGTAATTCAAGCGGGACCATCACATTTTCGAGGGCGGTTAATGTAGGTAACAGCTGAAAATTCTGGAAGATAAAACCAATATATTGATTCCGCACCTGCGCCCGCTGGTCTTCGGATAAATTGCCGAGGTTAATATCGTTCAGTTCAACCACGCCGGCGCTGGATTGATCGAGCCCTGCGCACAAGCCCAGCAAAGTAGTTTTTCCACTCCCTGACGGCCCAACAACAGCATTGGTTGAACCAGTTGCAACCGAGAAATTAATATTGTCAAGCACCGTAAGCGTTCGCCCGGCGCTTTGATAGGTTTTACTAAGGTTGGTAATATTCAGGATTGTTTCCACTTTGTACTTTTATTGATAGGATAATGAAAACCTGTTTTTGTTACTTAAACAGGATTTGTAAATATCCATTTATCAAATCATACAAGGCGAAAAAATATAGAATTTCTAAACTTTGACATTGTTGTGGTTGATTAAGTTCAAGTTGGAAGTGGTTGTAATGAGTTGAAAGTGTTTGAATGTCATGGTTTCAGATATCTTTTAACTTATTACAACATTTACAACAGCTACAACTTTTTTATCAAATTTTCTTTTACCCCGTCTTCCCACTCATCCTTCAAAATACTTAAAACAATAGAGTCCCTCCTGCCGCCATCCTGTAAAGGCATATTACTGCGCAAAATACCTTCGGGTTTACAGCCTATACTTTTCATAGCGGCAATGCTTCTCTCATTTCTCGCGTCTGCCCTGAATTCTACCCTTTCACCAAGCAAATTTTCAAAGGCAAATTGAAGCAATAGAAATTTGCAACGCTTGTTTAACCCTGTTCCCCTGAATTTTTCGCCGTACCAGGTATAACCTAATTGTAATGTTTGGTTAGCTGGTTGTATATCATAAAAACGGGTACTGCCGGCGTATTCATTCAATTGTTTATCAAATACAACAAAAGGATATTCTTTCCCATCAGCCCTTCCATTAATGGCAGCATTTATATAATTTTTCATACCATCCTCACCCTTGGCGCTAATACCTGAATATTTCCAGGTATCTGGTTCATTTATGGCAAAAGGCAAAAGAAATTCCAGGTCTGCTTGTTTTAAAGGCCTTAATAATACGCGGTCATCTTCAAGTATATAGTCAGTTGCAGGATTAAAATTCAGGGTCATTATTTTAGATAATATGGATATTTTAAAATGTGAGTAATAAATTTTAAGTTAAATTTTGTGACTGATCAATAGCTCAAGTTGTTCTATAAAAAAATCTATTTCGCTTTCCAAATTAAAATAATGTGCCGAAATCCGGATCGCCGATTGTACGCCCTTTTTATCAAAATCAATAACAGCGAAATTTCTATAAGTGGTTACCACATTTATTTTTTTCTTTAGCAGCTCTTCTTTTATTATTTCTGCTTCAAGGCCTGGTATTGTAAACGTAATTAAACCGCATACCTCTGGTCCCTCATCCAAAAGCCTCAATCCGTTAATTTCATGCAATTTTTTGCGGGTATAATCAGCTAAAAATTGAACCCTGTTCCAAATCCTGTCGAGGCCGATATTTAGGCAGTAGTCTATTGAAACCTTTGTCCCAAACAAAAGTGCGTGTGCAAATTCCCAGTATTCAAATCTTGTAGCATCTTTACGTGGAATATAGGTGTCTTTTTCAACCCACTCAGCCCCTCTCATATCAATAAATAAAGGCTCTAAGCCAAGGTCCAGGGCTTTATCCGAAATATACAAAAACCCGGCGCCCCTTGGCCCGCGCAAAAACTTCCGGCTGGCAACACTTAAAAAGTCACAATGGAGTTTTTCAACATCCAATTCTTTCTGCCCCGCAGACTGACAGGCATCGAGCAGATAAAGTGTTTCATACTTTTTTACGATAGATGCAATTTCTTCTACAGGCTGAACAAGGCCTGAGTTTGTAGGAATGTGGATTATAGACAATATTCGGGGACTCAGATCTTTTAGCTGTTTTTCCAGATCATCTAAATCCAATCCCCCTTCAGGCGCATTCTTTACCCGCCTAATTACTGTGCCGAATCTTTTGGCAAAAGATAAAAAGTTAATTTGATTGGAAATGTAGTCATCATTTGAAGTCAGTATAATATCCCCCTTTTTAAAAGGGACAGATGATAAGGCCCTTGTATAAGCATCTGTAGCGTTGGCAGTAAATGCAATATTCCCGGGTTTTGTATTTAATAGCTTTCCTGCTGCATGATAAAACCCTTGAATCTCTTTTTCTTTAAGATCGGAAGCTTCATAACCCCCTATATCACCCTCCAGTTTAATATGTTCCTGAATGGCGTTGATGACGGGCCATGGCATCAGTGATGCACCGGCATTATTAAGATGGATCACATTGCTGCTCCCCGGCGTATCTTGCCTTAACCTGGTAATTTCTTCAATCGAAAGTTTTTGTTCCATTTACTATATTTTAGAATTTGCAGCCGTTAAAAAATCAAACTTAAATAGTTTTGCTTCATATTCCTTCATCAAAGTATTACCAATTTCAACGGTACCTGCAATCATTTCATCCAAATGCACCCTGCGCGTCCTGTGATTGGTATTAGCCACGCGTATGGCATATTTCCCATTAAGCAGGGTGCTAGAAGGCAGGGCCACGCCTTGCTCATGCACCCGCATCAGCAACTCTTTGTTTAGAATATTTAGTTGGTCATCATCCAAACCGCCGGGGTTATACCGGTAGCACACTATATTCATGGTAACTTCTGCCATTAGCTCCAACGAAGGATGCCGCTGCACCTGTTTCCCAAGATAAAATGCCTGGTCGATATTTTGTGCGATCATGGCTGCATATTTATCCAGGCCGTGTTCTTTTAACGACATCCACACTTTCAAAGCCTTAAACCCCCTTGAAAGTTCCATCCCGTAATTTGAAATTGTTTCCGGCCCCGCTGCCAGGCCTCTCTCATGTGCGGTAAGGTAACTAACCGCATTTGTAAAAGCAGCCCTGTGCGAAGCTGCGTTTTTAAACAGCACACAGCCAACCTCGTATGGCATATACATCCATTTATGCAGATCGAACGCCACACTATCGGCTTCTCCGATGGCTTTTAACCTTTTTTGGTATGCCGGTACCAGTTTTGCCAAAGCCCCAAATGCGCCATCAATATGCAGCCATATTTTTTCGACCTTTGCTATTTGCACAAGCTCATCCG
>Ga0207042_1088_pt1 | contig 19428 bp, 15 predicted proteins | sample Alteio_BWMinCont_70_FD_153310 | JGI IMG/M metagenome (GOLD analysis project Ga0207042, IMG submission 153310) | Enriched cells from forest soil in Barre Woods Harvard Forest LTER site, Petersham, Massachusetts, United States -... | ecosystem: Environmental > Terrestrial > Soil > Temperate forest >... | reverse complement strand
AATGAATTTCTGAAAAACGTAATGGCATTTGAGCAAAATTGGGCCAACGCAAAGCCGGCTAAAGTATATGACCTGTTGGGAAAGCCTGATTTTAAAAGGTCTGAAGATTTGAATGATAACGAGATCGAAAAAGCTTTGGAGGAAATAACTGACCTGTTATCTGAAAAAAATATTGAAGTATATTTTGGCGAAGAAGGATACGATAGCCGCACCAAATACCATTTCATTACAGAAGAGTTGTTTGATCACGAAACCACTTTCGCCCCAATGCCGGGCATGACCACCCATTTTGATTACGAAGAATTTCACCCTAATCATAAAAAAGATATAGAAAGACGGGCCGAAGAATTTATATCCCAATGGTTTAAACAAAGCCTTGATGAAAAAAGCTGGGAACTGGCAGATCATTTTATATTGCCTGATAGAAAAATATTAAGCAAAGCAGAAGTTGCTGCACATCTGAAAAGTATTTTTGATGCCTATACTTCTTTTAGGGATGAGAAATATGTCATTAATGACACTGGCTTTCAATTAGGGGAAGGCGGCGGTGTTGGCCATGCGGGTGGGATGGTAAGATATAATGCTGTTTTAGAAAATGGCGAGATCATCCCCATTGGCGGCCATTTTAAATTATACATGACGCTTGAGGTAGGCTGGTGGAGTATATTTCACATCGTATTCCCGGGGTTTGAATATTTTTAATAATTGATGCAGCTTTAGTATGTTTTCTGGCAGTACCTATTTTGTCCCTTTGGGGGCTACCCTCGCAAATTGGGTAGCCCCGATGGACCGCATAACCGTTATTTAGATACCAGTTCACTCTTAGCCAACAGCTTTGCACTTTCGGCGAGCCTTACAAATTCAGAGCGGTAACCTTCCTGGTCGTCGCCTTTAGAGGCTTTTGCAATGCTGATTGCCTGGTCAAAAGTTGATTGTTGCTTAAATTGCGAATCGCGCAGCAACATGCCAAACTCTGCAACCGCCGAGGCAAACCGGAAATCGGCTGTTGTTGAATTAAACGCCTTCGGCGTATCTTTTACGGTTACGAGGCTCATTTTGCTGGCTGAAAAGTCGTTTTGCTTGTATCGGAATTTGATAGTAAGCATTTCATCAGATCCATTACCCGGATGCACCGGTTCGGGTTTTTGGTATTTAAGCGGGTCAACGCTGCCCGCATAATCATCTTTTACACCGGGAGGTATTATCTCATAAAGCGCTGTAACCGTATGGCCCGAACCCATGTCGCCGGCATCCTTTCTATCGTTATTAAAATCCTCCTTATTTAACATGCGGTCTTCATAACCCAATAAACGGTAAGCCTGCACTTTAGCAGGGTTAAACTCAATTTGCAGTTTTACATCCTTTGCAACGGTGAACAAGGTTCCGCTAAATTCGCTTACTAAAGCCTTCCTTGCCTCGGTAATATTGTCAATATAAAAATAGTTGCCATTGCCTTTATCGGCCATTGTTTCCATTTTACTATCTTTTAAATTACCCATGCCAAAGCCCATTATGGAAATGGCTACCCTGCTTTCCCGCTCTTTAACAATCAATTGCTCCATATCCTCATCGCTATTGGGGCCAACATTAAAATCGCCGTCAGTGGCCATTATAATGCGGTTATTGCCTTTGTCCATAAAGTTTTCCCTGGCTATGCGGTAGGCCATTTTTATGCCCTCGCCGCCGTTGGTTGATCCGCTTGCATTCAAATTATTAATTGCACTGAGGATAGTTTCTTTTTTATTGCCCCCGGTTGATTCAAGCGCCACACCGGCCCGGCCGGCATAAGTAACTATTGCCACCTTATCCTGCGGCCGTAACTGCCCGGTAAGTAATTTCATTGACGCTTTCACCAGGGGCAGTTTATTACTCTCGTCCATCGAGCCCGATACATCAATTAAAAATACCAGGTTTGACGGCGGTAATTTATTGGCATCGATAGTTTTTGCCTTTAACCCGATACGCAGCAGCCGGTGCCTGGTATTCCATGGCGCTGCTGATAGTTCTGTATGTATGGCAACAGGGTCACCATTTGTTGGACCGGGTAAATTATAGCTGAAATAATTGATCATTTCTTCAATGCGTACCGCATTGGCCGGTGGCAGTTCGCCGTTGTTTATAAAACGCCGCACATTACTGTATGATGCGGCATCCACATCAACGGAAAAAGTAGAAAGCGGGTTACTTTTAACATCGTTAAAGCCGTTTTCGTTAATGCCCTTGTAACTTTCGTTTTCAGGATCCGCCTGGTTGTTTACATTGACGTTATACATTCTTTTTGCCTGTGAGGGTGTGCGTCCATTAACAACAATGCCGGTAGCCTGCCCCTGCAGCATTTTATAGGTTTTCAATACATCACTCTCAGGAGAAATACTTGCTTCAATGCTCTTTTTCTTTTGCGAAGTATAGCCTGTTACAACAAGTTCATTAAGTGAATTGGACACCGCTTCCATATAAACGTCTATCTTGTTTTTCCTGCCTACCCTTACACTTTTACTTTTGTAACCAATGAAGCTAAATGATAAACGTTCATTCCCATCTGGCAAATCCAAGGCATACGCGCCATATGTATCAGTTTCGGTGGCAATAATTGTTCCTTCCACCTTTACGGATACACCAGGGATGGGCAATCCGTCATCTTTTCCATAAACAGTTCCGCTGATGCGGCGGGTGTTGCCTTGCTTAAACCCTGTTAAGCCGGCAAATAGTAAAATAATTAATAAAAGCTTTTTCATAACTATCGTTTTTTTAATTAGGATGCAGTTGAAAGCTCATTTCCATAAACCGTTAAAAAAATTTATTTTAGTCGCCCCGCAATGAGTTTTTTTTATAAACCAGTTAAAACCAATTATGCAGACGATGATCAACTGCTAACCGGCTACCGTGAAAACGGGGACCTGGCTCTTTTGGGACGCCTTTATGAAAAATACATGCCTTTGGTTTATGGTGTTTGCCTGAAATATTTGAAAGATGAAGAGCAAGCTAAAGATGCAGTGATGGGCATATTTGAGGAATTGATAGTTAAAACGAAGCAACATGATATCAAACAGTTTCGCAGGTGGCTCTACGTGTTAAGCAGGAATTACTGTTTGATGCAACTGCGGTCGGGCAAAAGGATGGAGATGGTTAATTTGGATGATTTTATGGAATTTTCACCCGTTTTGCATCCTGATGATGATAACCGTGAGGCGGCAATGAAAGCATTGGAAAATTGCATGGATAAATTACCTGAAAATCAAAAACATAGCATAAACCTGTTTTATTTAAATGAAAAGAGCTATAGGGAGATAACTGATATTACAGGTTTTAGTTTAAATGAAGTAAAAAGTTATATCCAGAACGGTAAACGCAATCTTAAAAATTTGTTTAGAGAAAGATAGTGGGTAAAAGAGAGACAGACATATCGCTAATAAGGAAGTACCTGAACGGGGAACTTGATGCTCAAACCATGCACCAGCTTGAAAGGCGGGCACAGAATGATCCGTTTTTGATGGATGCCCTTGAAGGTTATGAAAAGGCAGGCAGCGATCAGCAGGCACAATTGAACGAACTGGCCAGTCGTTTAAAACAGCGTATAACCCGAAAAGAAAGGCATATTATTCCATGGAAGGTAATGGCCGTTGCTGCATCTGCGTTAGTTATATGTTCTGTTGGGGTATGGTGGTTATATAATGATCATCCCAACAATACACCTAAACTTGCTTTAATAGTTAAACCGGTTGCTAAAGCAACGCCAGCCGAACCAGTAAAGGCAATGCCGCTCGATAAATCAACCGTAGCGGCCTTAAAAAAAACGCCTCGTACAACATTACAAGCGCAAAAAGTTGTTAAGCCAAATGAAAAGGCAAGTGTTTTAAAAACTATTCCGGTGGTAAGCAACAATGTAGCAAATGTTAATATTAAAGATTCAGCAGCAAAAGATACTACGCCCTTAAACGAAGTAGTTGTAATGGGCTACACCAGTAAAGCTAAGAAAAATAGCACTGCTTCGGTGGCAGCTGTGGAAGTAACTGAAGCAAAAAAGATACCCGTCAGCAGCTCCGAACGATTAGTGCAGGGCCACATGGCAGGAGTAACAGTAACGGCCGGACTAAAAAGCCGAACCGTATCAAAAAAAATAATAAAAGGAAGGGTTATTGGAAAAGATGATGGATTGCCCATCACGGGAGCCTCGGTTAGGGTTGCCGGAACTAATATTGGCGCGGTTACTGATGTTAATGGCCAGTTTACATTAGCGGCAGACAGCAACAAATCAAAACTGGTCGTTGCCAATATCGGTTACCAAACACTTCAGATAAATATACATAACCGCGATTCGGTGAAAACTATTTCGCTCCAACCAACCAATAACTCATTAAACGAAATAGTGGTTACCGGTTATACCTCGCAAAAAAATACTGACGAACCGGCTATGATATATGCCCATCCGAAAGCAGGTTGGAACAGCTTTAGAAAATATTTAAAAGAAAATGCTCATTCGCCTGACGGAAAAACAGGTGTTGTAAAATTATCATTTATGGTAGATAATAATGGCGTCATCTCAGGTATTAAGATAGAAAAAGGATTAAGCCAGGCAACCGATCAAGCGGCTATTGACCTGATAAATGATGGCCCGGATTGGGTTGGCAATACAAACAGCGAACCTGAAAAAGTGAATTTGAAGATTAAATTTGTAAAATAAACCGGATTTAAACAGATACTAATGCTGCTGGCTGTCGGCAAAGGCAAATACTTTTTGTAATAATGGGGTAGTGCGCGCGCTGATATTTTTGCGGATATTCAATTCTTCCAGCGCAATCTCGTAAAATAGGCCATCAATTGCTTTTTGGGTTGCATAACTGCTGATATCCGGGTTCATCTTGCTTACAAACGGAACTTTATTATATTCATTAGCGGCATCGCCATAATATTTTGTTGCGCCTACCTTATTTAAACTGTTTTGTATTACCGGCTTAAATGCTAAAAACAATTGCGCAGAGGTAGTCCGTTTAAAATATTGTGTAGCGGCGTCTTTTGGCCCCATCAAAATGTTGGTTACATCCTGCAGGCTCATGTGCCTGATAGCGTCAATAAATATGGGTTTGGCCTGTTTGGCAGCATCTTCGGCAGCACGGTTTAATGAAAGGATCACATTGTCACATAATTTATTTAAACCGAGCCCGCGCAAGGTTTTTTCGGCTTTTTGCGCCTGTGGCGGGAAAAGTATTTTTATAGCAGCGTTTCCGAAGAAGCCATTAACTGCCGAAAGCTGGTCAGAACTTTTAGAAGTGCCCTGCTGCAATGCCTGTTTTAAGCCATTGCCTATCTCGAGTGTTGAAGGGATATCAGGTTGGGCTGCCTTTGAGGTACGATTAAGGGTAATATAGCTGGATAGTGTAATAAATATAACTAAAGAAGGGATAAGCGTCAGGGAAGTTTTCATTTGATCAGGATTTATTTTGCCTATAATTTATTGGGGTATTATTCTGCCAAAATAAATAAATTTCCTGGCAGAAAAAAGATTAAATGATCACTCTTAATAAAGCAAAAATAAGGGCAGCTATGATCGCTGAAACAGGGATAGTTATTACCCAGGCCCAAATAATATTAATAGTTAGGCCCCAGCGTACCGCTGATAAACGTTTTGTTAAACCTACGCCGATAATTGATCCGGTAATGGTATGTGTTGTTGAAACCGGAATTCCAAAATATTGGGTCAAAAATAAAGTCAGAGCCCCTGCAGTTTCTGCACTTACACCTTCGAGGGGGGTGATCTTGGTGATCCTTGAACCCATCGTTCTTACAATTTTCCACCCCCCCGACATGGTGCCTAATGCTATAGCCGAGTAACATGCTAAAGGTATCCAATGGGGCATAGGAGCATGTGCCTTAGTAACATGCGCAGTAAAAAGCGCAACATAAAGTATACCCATTACTTTTTGGGCATCGTTGCCGCCATGTGCAAAGCTTAAAGCGGCCGATGATACTAATTGAAGCCGCCTGAACCATCTTTCGGCTACTGAAGGCCTGGCATTTTTACAAATGTACAATATGCTTATGGTAACCGCATATGCCACCACCAAACCTATAAACGGCGCTAATACGATGAAAGCTAAAATAGTTAATATATAATGCATGTTAACGGCGCTTACTGCGTTTGACCCCATATACAAGGCATTGGTAATACCGGCGCCGGCAAAACCGCCTATAAGCGTATGAGATGAACTGGAAGGTATACCGAACCACCAGGTGGTCAAATTCCAGGTAATAGCCGCAATTAAACCGGCAAGTATTACATTTAGCGTAACATAGTGTTCCACCACAATTTTAGAAACTGTATCAGCTACTTTATATTCCTTTGTAAAAAAGTAAACCAAAAAATTAAAAAACGCCGCCCACATAACCGCCTGGAAAGGGGTTAGTACCTTAGTTGACACTATGGTTGCAATAGAATTAGCAGCATCATGAAAGCCGTTGGTGTAATCAAATACCAGGGCAAGGCAAATAACAACAATAAGCAAAGGTGTAAACATTCAGTTTTAGGCGTTTTTAACTAAAATGGATTCCATAACGTTTGCAGCATCTTCGCACATATCTGTAGCTGTTTCCAGTGAAGATAATATCTCTTTATATTTAATAAGGCGGATGGCATCTTTTTCATATAAAAACAGGTCGGCTACAGCACGATCAAAAACATTATCGGCCTGGTTTTCAATGCTGTTAATACGTATGCACGAATCAGCAATACTCCTTACATTCTTCAAATCCTTTAGTTCCCTTATTGCTTTTTCCAACTCAGCACTTCCTTGTAAGATCAATTCAGACAGTTTTTTTATGTGGTCATTAAAATCGTCGATCCGGTACAGGCTCATACGATTTGCGGCACCCTGTATATTATCAGCTACATCATCAATTGCAGATGCTAACTGGTGTATGTCCTCACGGTCAAAAGGGGTGATAAAGTTTTTCCCCAGCTCCAGGTATATCTGGTGGGTTATTTCATCGCCTTTGTTTTCTAACTTATCAATCTGCCTGATCAGGTCCTCGCGGGTAGCGGGGTTTTCCGAATTAACTGTTTCAACCAGTATTGTTGCCATGCTGACTGCGTTCCTTGCCGCCTGCTCAAATAACGGAAAAAATACTTTTTTATCTTTAGGCACAAAATATTGAAATATACTGTTAAGTGACATTTTTACTGATCGTTTGCGCAAAGGTAACTTTGCAATGTTAAGTTAATGTTAATTTTTTAGTACAGGAATGTTAGGGAAAGGTAAAGTCTGCTTTGATTTTTGCAAAGTAAAACCGAATGTTGAGCCTAAGCCCTCGGTACTGCGTACATTAATAGTTTGCTCATGGGCCTCAACAATATGCTTTACTATAGCAAGCCCCAAACCAGAGCCCCCGATTTGCCTTGAGCGACTGGAATCGGTCCTGAAAAAGCGCTCAAACAGGCGTGGGAGGTGTTTTTCTTCAATTCCTATTCCGTCATCAGTTACTTCAACCAGCACCTGGTCGTGCAGTTCAAACAGGCTTACAGAGGTACTCCCCTCTTCTTTTCCGTATTTAAATGAGTTGTCGATCAGGTTAACCAGCACCTGTCTTATCTTCTCGCGGTCGGCATTTACTAATATCGACTCGTCATATTTTTGTTTGAATATTAACTTAATGTTATGTTGCCGGGCCTTGATCTCCATTGATTCAAAAACCTCTTTTATGAGGTCATTTATCTTAAACCTGGTTAGGTTAATAGGCATCTCACCCGATTCAAGTTTTGATATTTCGTCAAGGTCCTGGATCAGATAACTTAGCCTGTCAACATTTTTGGCGGCTTTTGCTAAAAAATCCTGCGCCAGCTCTTTGTCTTCAAAATCGTCATCCTGGATAGCTTCGATATAGCCCTGTATAGCAAAGAGCGGTGTTTTAAATTCGTGTGATATATTAGACAAAAAATCCCTGCGAAATTTTTCCTGTTTGCGGAGTTCGTCAATTTCGCTTTTCTTCTCCCTGGCCCATTCCTTTACCTCATGTTCAACATCGTTTATAGGATCAGCGCTGATATGCTCACCCAGGGCATCACGCAGGTCGCGGCCAAGTTTTAAATTATGGATGAGTTTGTAAATGAGTTTTATTTTTGAATAAACGTATTTTTCTATCACGTAGTAGAAAACTATAAAACTGGTAACGATGGTAACCAAAAAAGTTATAGACACATAATACCAGCTATGCTGAAAATAATAATTTACAGCCGAAAGGGTTATCGCTACCGCAGCAGCGTTAATTAAAACAAGTATCCGAAATTTCATAAGCGTAAATATAGAGATTAGAGGCTGGAGATTGGAGATCAGTTTACTTAAAAGTTCAGGATTGCTTTTTTTGTTTTGGACCAAAACAATCTCTACTATCTAATCTCTATTCACCGCCTCTAATCTCCAACCTCCGCCTCAATATCAACCGTCACTTCGTCCGAGAGGACTAAACTGCTGTCGCCTACGCCAAAATCAAGGCGGTTTAATTTAAAGTTGCCCTTAAAAACTTGCGTGTTTCCTTTTTCAATAAAAGTAAAAGGGATTTCGATCAATTTCGTTTTGCCCTTAATGGTCAGATTAAACTGCCCCGTATAATTATTGCTGCTTTTGTGTTTGAACGAGACCGATTTTATGGAAATCTTTGGATAATGCGGCACATCAAAGAAATCTTCACCTTTTAGATGATCATCGCGGCTTGAATTATCAGTATTAATGGTATTGGCATCAACGGACGCCCCGATTGTGCTTGATGATAAATTGGCGGCATTAAACTGAATATCGGCTTGTAACCCGCCAATAGTACCGTCAACGCCAACGCCCATGTTTTTTGTTTTGAACGTAATAGCCGACCTCGTTACTGTGCTTTTTACAAGGGTAAAACCTGCCGAGGCTATCATAATTATAAATAATGGGGCAATAATTTTCTTCATCTTGCTAAATAACGTTGTTTTTAAACATAATAATTTATGCAATGTTAATTTTACATTAGACGAAGAAAACCGGGAAATGTTAAAGGGGGTAAAATATTTTATAAATAAACCTTGAAATCTACGAAGTTTTAAAAACTTCGTAGATGCGACTAAGATGTTTTAAAATTCCACATGCGCCCTTATTCCAATCACGTTTACAGGCCCGCGGTCTTGATTATAAGCTGGGTGCAATATAAACTGGTAATCGGGGGTTACAAAGAATTTCTTTTGGTACACATTTAGCTTATAATAAAATTCCGCTATCATTTCGGGAGCGTAGTTTAATTTACCGTCGCCAATTAAAAAGCCATAACCGCCATCTGCAAGGTATTCGCGGTGGGGTGCTGATAAGCCGTTAACTATAAAAGCCAATCCCATATCGTCATCACCGCGGTGCCATTGGGTGCCCTTCAACACACCCCCAAATGTAAATGAACGGTCAATTTCGGTAAAGAACCAGGTTTCTGTATGGCCATCATTGTAGCTGGCTTTTGCAAATACCCCAAAATCTTTGGAAAGATACTGGTCGGTATTAATACCAAAACCATACTTATGACGGCCATAATGCTGCGTTGAATCTACATTTGGCGCTTTTGGGTTTTGTGCTATAGCCAGGTCATAATTTCCAAACTTACCATTATTCAAAAACCCCATGATCCTTAAAGTCCCTTTTTGATCATTTATTGCGTATCGCTTTTCATACTCAAGCGTTTGGGTGTTGGCTTTCCCTATTTTAGCATCCCATATAGATGCATTGGCTTGTGTAACAACCATTGTTAAAGCGAAGCGGAGGGTCCATGTTGGCTGCCCAAGTTCGGTATAAGCGCCAATTACGTAGCCACGTGTATTTGCAGGGTAATCCCAGGCTGCATTATCCATTAATGCCCAGTTCATGAACTGCATACGAGGGTCGTGACTGAAATTGTTCTGATCAAAATAATCGCCCATGTTATATTTTCCAATCGCGAAAAAGAAATACCGTTTGCTTCTTAAGCCACCTAATACATCGGCATCATCTCCAATAGTATCTTTTTCTTTTCCCCATTCAAAACTTTGTTTAAAAAACATGCGGGCAATGTAAATTTTGTTCTGAACGCCGCCTACCCTAAAGGTCTCTCCATTTGGGAAACCTGCGACACCCAATGTTTGACTCAAACCTGCCCCGCCAGATAGTTCCGGATCAAAATGAACTTCTGCGCCTTTCCACAGCCGGGCAGCACTAAAAAGTGTAGTAGTAATTGAGGACTGCGTTTCCGCAGTTGGCAACAAACTGTTTTTACCGGTATAGGCAGCGCTGAATGGCGGTTTATACTGAGTAATAATAGTTTGCTGAAAATGAAAATTGGTGCGTTCTTGTTTAACCGTATCCTGGGCGAGGGCGGATTTTATAAGATTAAACAACAATATAAGAAATAGTAGAAGTTTTTTCATATCAAATTTCGCGCAAAGTTAGAGTTACAATTTAAAGATGGTGTATATTTTATATAAATTCAACATTTTAGAGTTGTATAAATCTATTTTAAAATGCAGCAAATATTGTAGAGAGAAATAATAAATAACTAATAAAAGCGAGACAATTACAACTCCCAATGAAGCCTCGCTCCGAAAATTGATACAGGGCCCCGGTCGTGATTGAATGCGGGGTTTGTATCGAATTGATAATCCAACGTTGCATGAACGGTTTTCCAGATTTGAAAATCGTAGTAAGCTTCGAGGACTTTCTCCGGGTCATAATTCAAAGAGCCATCGCCGTCAAGCATGTCAGTGCCACCTGCCTCAAGAAATTTTTGGTTAGCGCCGGAAGCCCCGCTCAGTATGCCGGCAAGGCCGAAAGTGTCGCCATGCCGGTGCCATGCTTCACCTTTGACACTCACACCCAGCGATGCTGTCCAATCTACATCGGTGAATGTCCACGTCTCGAGTTGGCCTGGAGTCCAGCCAAGACGCGAAAAAAGGCCAACGCTCTTTGAAACTTCCTGTTCCCAGTTCAGCCCAAAGCCGTATTTTAAGCGATAAGCGCGCGCTGCGGGTGGGATAGTCGCTCCTGCTCCCTGACCGACGTTTAGATCCGGAGGGTTAGTCAGCAGAATGGCAGTCGCCACCTGGTAGCTGGCAAAGTTAGCTTCGTCGAGCCATGAAAGAAACCGGATCACCCCTGGATGGGTGTCGACCCTATAACGCAGTTCAAATTCAGTCATCATTGCCCAGGAACGTAAAAACGGGCCATAAGCTCCTTGACGTGGCCATGTGAAAACCTGGTCATCACCCGTGAAGCCATTCTTGTCGCGTGGCATTTGGAAAAACCCATAGCGTAAAGACCATTTTGGTTGATTTAATTCTATTGCCAATCCAGTAGTGTACCCGACAGTGTTCTGTCCGTAATCCCACGTTAGGTTGCCCATCATTGCCCAATTCATAAACTGTGTGTGCGGGTCGCGTGCGTAGGTGTTGTTGTCGCAAATGTCCAAAGGGCTTAATCGGCCAAGTGTGAATGTCAGCCGGGAAACGTCCTGTTTGTTCGCAACTGTTAGTTGGTCGTCCGGTACATCCTCCTGTTCGCCTCCCAGGCCAATGGTTTGGCGAATAAACAAACGCGCAAACGTAAAGCTTGGAACCCTGGTGCCTGCTTTGTAAGCATCACCGTTTGGAAATGCTTCGATGCCGAACGTTTGGCTCAGCCCGAAGCCCTGCCAACTTAAAAAATCCATATGTGCTTCGGCACCCCGCCATAGCCGCATGCCGGCGAAAAAGTCAAATGTTACGGTCTCCTGAATCTCACCATGGTCGTTCAGGCTATTCGGACCCGAGTATTTGGCCGGAAATGCGGGATCTTCCTGAACAATACCTGTGTTCTGAAAATGAAAATTGTAAGGCCGCTCTTTAATTGTATCCTGGCCGAAAGTCAATTTTATGATAATGAATAATAGTATCAGGAGCAGTAAATATTTTTTCATAACAGAATTTAAACAAACCTAATAAATATTTTAGATAAGCCTAAATTTATTTTTAAATTTATCAAAATTTATACGGAAAAATACATGTTTAAAAAAATCAGGAATTTTATTTAATGTTCAATGGGCTCAACCTCGGCAACCGGGCTAAATAGATAAATACGTTTGGAGCCCACCTCGATGCACTTATAGCGTTTGCGGAGTTTTTCATGCTTACTGAACACGCGCCCGTCTTTTAGTTTAAACAGCGCTTTAACAGGCAGCTTTTCGATCGTAGTTACCAATTCTTTGGGTGTATCATATTTACGTAATGAACGATATAATGTAAGGTCAGAGCAACTTGATGCAGCCGGGTTATCAAGGTAGCTGATAATAGCATGTTTAACATCAGGCGGAAAAATCTCTTTTTCGAAAAATGGCTGCATCATTTTCTTAAAGTTGTTTTTCCATTCGGCACCATGCGGTTTTGCTTTATGTTTATGCTCGTTCCAGGTATGTAAATGAGCGAATTCATGTACTGCTGTTACCAGGAAAGCGTATTGGTTAAGGTCATAATTAACAGAGATGCGGTGCCCTTTACCTGAATGGGGTGGCCTGTAATCACCAAATTTACTGTTGCGGTTGCGTGAAATTTTAAATTCACATTTAAAGTAGTCTATCCATCGGCCAATGAGCGGGGCAGCATCAGGCGGAAGATAGTTTGCAAGAATTTTAACTTTATCCAATTTTTACCTCTGGGCAAAGATAAAGATTTAAGGTAAAAGGCGAAAGGTTAAAGGTAAAAAAGCAAATGAACGTTAAAAAGATATCACAAAAGGCCTTTTACCTTTCACCTCCTTCAAACGCTGATAATCCCTGTTTTAACTGCGAAGATCACAAGGCCAACCAGGTTTTTTGAACGGGTTTTTTCAAATAAACGTGCACGGTAACCTTCAACAGTCCGCACGCTTAAGCATATTTTGTCGGCTATCTCCATGTTCGAGTATTCCTGGCAAACCAGTTTTAAAACCTCTATTTCGCGCTCATTAAAATCTGCAAGTGATTGGGCGGTGTTTCCGGTCTGTGTATTGCCGGCCAATTGTTTGATAAGGGTTATAGAAAGGTGTTCGTTAAAATAATAATCTTTATAGTAAACTGTTGAAATGGCCTCAATGATCTCTTCAGGTTCGGCATTCTTAAGTAAATAGCCCGAGGCGCCGGCTTTCATCATATCTATAATATATTTATCCTCGTTAAACATAGAAAGCGCCAGTACTTTAATTTGTTTATAATGTTGCTTAACGTAGGCGGTAGTTTGTATGCCGTCGAGTTCGGGCATTTTAATATCCATCAGTATCACATCAGGTGTTGTGGAGGTTAACAAAGCGATAAGTTGTTTGCCGTTTGCTGCCTCCAGCACCAAATCAAAATCGGCACAATCTTCCAGCGTGGCTTTTAAGCCATTTCTGAATATTTTATGATCGTCCGCAATAGCTAACCTGATTTTCTTCATACCTTAAACAGAATCGAATAAATATATCAAAATTTACCCTTTATTTCGATCTGAGATCTGAGATATGAGACAAAACGCATTTATCTCAATACTCATATCTCACATCTCAATACTCAAATCTATTTAAACAGGCATCATTACCCTAATAATAGTAATAGTACCGTTTTGGGGTTTGGTATAAATATTAATTTCACCATTGATCAGCTGTACCCTGCTCTCCAGGTTTTTCAGTCCAAAACCATGTTTGACCTCGCCTATATTAAACCCCGTACCATTATCTTTGACCTCCATAATCAGCCAGCCCGGTTCATTGGTAAGCGTTAAATGAATAACAGTCGCCTCTGAGTGTTTGATTGCATTGCCGAATAATTCCTGTGCAATCCGGTAAAAAGCCAATTCTATTTCGGGCTTGAACCTAACGCCGTCCATTTTTTTTTTAAGTACTACTTTAACATCTGTAGTTTTTTCAATTTTAATACATAATCCTTCCAGCGCCTCGAGAAGCCCGTAATCCGTAAGTACAGGCGGCAGCAGATTATGAATGATATTGCGTATCTCCCCAATGCATTCATCGGCAAGTTTACGTGTGTCTGCCAGCAAGGGCTGTGAGGTTTCGTTAACGAAGCTTTTGTCAAGCCTGTGAAGGTTGAGTTTTATGGCTGATAACACCTGCCCCACACTATCATGCAGGTCCTCGGCCAAACGTTTACGTTCACCTTCCTGGGTCTCAAAAACAGCATTCAATAAATCGGTCTGTTTTTCGTCATGCAGTTTGCGTAATTCCACCTGGTTTTTTATCATCTTCCGCTGATAAATAATCACGAAAAAGAATAAAAAAACTATCAATATAACAATTACCAGTGTACCGGTTATCAGAACCGGTATCAGGTTGTTTTCTGGGGTTTGCAAAGCAGTCCGACTGAATATAAAACGTTAGCGATAATATTGGTTATAATGTGGATCATATAGTAGTCCTCCTGCTGGTGTGCTGCTATGATCTTTCTAAGAAGCATAAATAAAAAGATATTGATCGAAAAATAGAACAATACACCGGCATTAATCCAAAATAAGCCTTGTTTTTCAATATGTATAAATTCCTGCCGGTTCAATAACTGGTAAAAATACGCTAATGAAAAAAATATAAGCAGCACGCCTAAAACCGTGTTTGACATGGAGGGGTATTCCCATATGCCTTCAATAAAAACACTGTTAAATATTACTATAAGCAAAGCAATTACTGCAAGTATAATAACTATTTTTTTCAGGAAAGGATTAAAAAAAGCATAATAATAGATAGCAGCAAAAAAAAGGATACTAATTACAATAAACAAGTGTATGGCGGGCAAGTTATTATTAGCCACCATTTTTGTAAATTCAAGAACCCAATCAAATAACGAAGACACCAGGAAAAAGAGCGCTGCTATTTTTAATATCTTATCCAAATGCCTGTAATTATACAAGGCCGCAACAACCGGGAAAATACCAGATACTGAAGAAGAAATATTTAAAGCATAAGCTACCGACATGGGGCTATTAATTTATTTTATGCCTTTTCCCCTGTTAATACATTTGTCGGGCATCCCGGTGAACCAGGGCATGGGGCTGATTGTTCGCCAACCGTATAAAGTTTTGGAGCTATACCGGCCATTGCAGATTTGGAACCGGGCGCAGGTGCTGCAGCCTTGGCTTCGAAGGCTTCCGCATGGATCTGGTCAGAACCGTCACTCATTACCCCGGCTATGATGAGGTGTTTTTTGCCACCTTTCGGCTTGTCGAAGGCATAGTAAAACCTGATACCAAGGCAGTCTTTCTGTGCAAGTATTTTTTCTAATATTTCTTTTCCGAAAAATTGAGAAATGGTTTCGCCTGGATGATTATCCCTGTAATTTTTTGTCCAGCGGGCGGCAAGTTCAAGTTCAATCGGGCTGCCTTCTTTTCCCGTAATCGGTGATTTTTTTTGATCCTCCATTGTTTTATTTGTTTTGGTTTAGAATAATAGTTTCGCTAAAACTAAGATTAATTAGCGGTTATTTCAAAAACCCTTGTAGTTTAGTCAAAAGTGCTGTAAGTTGAAAGCAATTTATAACTTGCTTATTTTCAACTACTAATAAAATTTTCAGAAATTAACCAGGTGAGAATTACGTAGTTTTACGCAGCAAATAGCGTGTTTTTACGTTTTAAAAAAAGGTGTTTTTACAATGTATAAAAAAAGTCTGCCGCACCTGGTACGAGTTTACCAAAATCGGTCAAAGCAAACGTTAGGGGCTTTTACGGTTTGATAGTTAGGCGGCCCCCCTGCGAGCGTGCATTAAATTCAGGGGCATACATACATTGCATGCTTGTTATCCCGGTCGAAAAATTGCCAGGCTGCGCAACCCTGAGCTGGTACTCAAAAACATAATTGCCCCTATTTAAATAGCTAATAAAAAAGTTGGTCGCTACATCCTTAGTGACCTGGTAATAATAAAGGCCATCCTGGTATTTATAGGCCGATAAGGCATCAACCGGTTCAGTACCCGCAGGGCGCATATCCTTTAGCTGTACATATTCAAAATCGCGGTCGGCTTTAAGGTAAACTACAACTTTAAGCAGATCGCCTGTTTTTGGTTGATGTGTGGCGTCAACGGCTGTTAATATCGGGCCTGCATCCGTTTGCTTTTGGATAAAGTATTTTCGTTCGAGGCGGATATTGGTTTGTGATGATGTGATCTTATCCAAATTTTCAAGGTACTGCCAATGCAGCGCACCCCAGCTGATAGTTTTACTGTTATTTTTTATCTCCACTTTTCCCAAACCTGGTTTTACCTGCTCATCGGCCCAGCTTGTTTTAATATAGCCCGTGCCGGCATCCGCTTTAACATCGGGTTTTAGCTCGTCCAGTGGTTTTCCGTCCAGTTTAATTACCGAAAGCCCTGCGTCGGCCAGCAGATTACTTCCCTTTAGCAGCAAGGCATAGCAGGCAGCAGCGGTTGCTTTTGTTGTTTTCCAGTCGCTGTTTTGTTTGTTGCGGAGCAGCCATATCTTCATTTCATCAACAGCTTTGGTATTGTCACCCACCTCGGTAAACAGTTCAATCAGTAAACTCTGCGTTTCTATCGGCGACTCATACCAAAAATAACCCTGCTGGTTTTTTGCCCAATACATACCCAAATCATCCGACTGCTGTGCAGTTTCCAATAATGAACGTTCTATTTGTGCCGTTACGACTGGCTTTTTATAACGCTGCATGGTTAGGGCGATCATGCCTTGCTCGTAAACATTTCTGAATTTCCATTCATCTTCGGCCCATTTTAAATAGCCGGCAAGCGCCGTTTTCAGATCCTTGTTTAAGGGTTTATTTAAAAAGTAGCTGCGCGTAAACCAGGCATGTATCTCCAAATCACCATAAAACCATATGCCTTCTTTGTTTTTCTTAAGCTGTTTTTCATCTGATACCAGTTGATCATCAAGGTATCTAATGGCATTATCAGCGATTTGTTGTAGTTCCGGCTGACTATCCGCGATCCCTAAATGGTACAGCTCACCGATTCCTTCCGCAATATGCTGGGTAATAAAACGGTCGGACCTGTCGCCGCCGAACCAGGTAAAACCACCGTCAGGTAATTGCCTTTTTTGAAGTTTATCAAGGTTCAGCTTTAACTCATCACTCATTTTATTCAGATCGAACAGTAAAGCGATCCGCTTTTTTTGTTCCGATTCGTTCACGGCAGCCTGCAGCCAGTGTGTTTCTTCAATCAGGGTTGATTTTAACTCCTGGTTTTTTTCAAGGTTTGATAAGAGTTCGGTACTGTTACTGTTTTTCCATTGGTCAAATATTTGTTTAATCGCAGGTAATTTGGTTACGATGCTTGTTGCCAAACTGTTGGCATAATAACGGCTGAATACCTGTTCGGAGCATTCATACGGAAACTCCATCATGTAGGGCAAAGCCTGTACAGCGTACCATGCGGGTTTTTGGGTATACTCTAATGTTAAGGTTTTGTTTTTTAAGGTAGCGCTGTTTTGGTTAACCAATTTATCAAAGGTAAAATCACGGGTCTGGCCCGCGCGTACCATCATTGGCATGGATTCGGTAACCAGCATGCGGTTAGGCAACACCGGCAAAGTGTTTTCTTCGCCATCGGTAAACTCCCCGGCATCAGCACTAAGGCGATAGGTTAAAGCATCCAAACCTGCTGGAATAACCAAACGGAACGACGCGGCCTTTGTAGTACCGCCTGCAATTTCAAAAGCTTGTTCCGCATCACCGGCATTAACAAATAAGGCTACCGGCTGCATGTTTAATGCATTGAACAAATGCATTTGTACTTTACCTTTTAATTTATTAACGGTTAAATTGGCTAAGCGTGCAGATATAGTAATGGTATCGCCTTCGCGTAAAAACCTTGGCGTATTGGCGTTGATGCTCAGTTGTTTTTGGGTGATGACCGTATTTTCGACATACCCGGTTTGGAGGTTCTGCGTATGAGCAAATCCCTGGAATTTCCAGCGGGTGAGCGCCTCGGGGATGGTAAAATCTATTAGTATTTCGCCTTTTTCGTTGGTATGCAGTTGGGGGTAAAAGAAGGCGGTTTCGTTAAAATTTTGGCGGAGGGGGATGGGTTTGTTATCCAAAGGAATGTTTGAGACGTTTCCTCTTAAGACTATATTTACCCGGGAAGCTTGGCCTTGCGGTAAATTTTCTGAAGCCGCAGCTGCGTTAGGCGAAGCAATTCCTCTAATTCTTACTGTTGAAACGCTTCCTGATAAATCTTTTTTCATTTGTGTAACATACCCGGTTACGACGATCTCATTCAAAGCGCTTGAGGCAGTATTTAAATTAACTGTTATATTTTCGGCTTTTGTCGTGGTAACCTCCTTAGTTTCATACCCGATAAAAGCAAATACCAATGTACCATTTACCGGCACCCGTATTTTAAAATACCCGGCTGAATTGGTAGAAGTATTGATATTAGTACCTTTTATTTTTACAATTGCTCCAGGGATCGCTAATTTATCATCTGCTCCTAAAACCCTGCCGGTTATATCATAGCCATTTTTTATATGCGATGCATTTTTTAAATATTCCGTGTGAAGACGTTTATTATTTTCCGCGTTATTTGAGTTCCGGTTTATTTTTTGAAGATAATCCTGGTAAGCGCGGTTATATCCGCCATAATAATTATAGCCAAGCATGTTCAGATGCTCATATTCCCGGCTTAAAGTGCTATAGTTGTTTTGCAGGTAAATCACAGGAAGCGTATTAACCGAATTTATAAAATCCCAATTGTTCCACGCGAAGTAGTTTGGCTGGTTTCGTTCTTCCTGGTTTAGTAACTCCTTCCAGTTTTCTGGCTGGGCTATGTCATCTAACGAAGCATCATAAAGATCAGCCACCACTTCAGCAGCTTGTTTTTCATTGCCTTGATTGCTTACCTGTAGTTTCCACTGCTCCTTTTCGCCCGGCTCCAGTTTATTGCGAAAAGTAAGGAATTTTATTTTTAAGGTTTTATCGGGGTTTGAAATGTATATTTTCTGATAACTGGCATACATCCTGTTTTGATATACCATCATAAACTGAACGGCAGGGTTCTTGTCTGTATCCGCTATTGGTATTTTAATATGCTGTTGTCCTTTTTCAATAGTGATCCATTTTGAAGAGATTAATTTAGCCTCATCATAACGCTCAATTAATACGGTTATACTTTGATCTATCCCTACTAAGAATTCAGACGTATCCCCTGGTTTTACAGTATTAAGTACCGGAATCACCCAATCATCAAATTTTACAGGTTTTGCCGGGTCATTTACAAGATTAACATATTTTGTAACAGAGGTAGTATCGCCTTTTCGATTGCGGGCGCTTATTACAACCTGGTACATCCCGGATGGCCGTTTCCTTAACGCTTGCAAGTTAATTACACCCGGTTTTACGGTATCAACCTGTATATTTAAACTAACTACTTTGTTAAGCCTTTGCCACGACGGAACAAAATCTTCATTATTATAAGCATATTCTGGAAAGTCATTTT
>Ga0207042_1087_pt1 | contig 19452 bp, 14 predicted proteins | sample Alteio_BWMinCont_70_FD_153310 | JGI IMG/M metagenome (GOLD analysis project Ga0207042, IMG submission 153310) | Enriched cells from forest soil in Barre Woods Harvard Forest LTER site, Petersham, Massachusetts, United States -... | ecosystem: Environmental > Terrestrial > Soil > Temperate forest >... | reverse complement strand
ATCGAAGAGCCCGCCGTCGATATCCTGACGCGCCTCCTTCGCGCACTCTGTCGCCTGCGTGATGTACTCCCGATCCTCGTCCGTAATCTCTTCGCGATCTGGCACCACATAGGTTCGATAGATCGAAAAGCACGCCGCCACCTCACGAATCGCACGCCTCACCTCAGCCCGCGTATAGTCGCGACGGTCACGGTTCTCCTCGCATATCTCCACGAAGATCGAAGTCAACCGATTCACATCGCTCCCCAGCGCCTCCTGCGAAACGCTGATCTTCTTTTCGTGTGCAATCGCATGGAAATCGGTAGGCTGTCCCGTAAACTCGCCATAAATCGACGCCAGTTCCATCATGCCTTCAGGCGCCACCAGCACGCCCGCGACGACATTCAGAAAGTCATATCCAGTCGTCCCCTGGATCGGCCACTCCTCACGCAGAAACTCTCCTGGCTCCAGAATCTTTTCGCCAATCACCCAGGCATTCGGAGCCTGCTGTCTCAGCCGCTTGAAGTACTCCATCGGATCGCGCAGCCCATCCGGATGATCCACTCGCACACCGTCCAGTACACCCCGCCTCAACCAATCCAGCAACAGCGCATGCGTCTCTTCAAAAACATACTCCCGCTCGACACGCAAGCCGATCAACGTATTCACATCGAAGAAGCGCCGGTAGCTCAACTGTTGATCCGCTGTCTTCCAGTAAGCCAATCGATAGCTTTGCTGATTGAGAAAATCATCCAGGGCATCCAGATTGCCGTTCAACTCCATCACCGCCTGGTCCATCGCTTCGAAGATCCCAGGCTCCTCAGCGCACAGCCGCTCCAGCAAAGTAAACAGCACAGTCTTGTCGCGGTGTCGTGCAAGAATCGTCCTGCGGTCGACATATTCAGGCGCTGGCAGCCGTCCGAACGAAGCAGCAAGAAAACTCAACGTATCCGACTTCGCATACTCCGCCGCCCGCGCGAGAATCACCGGAAGCGACGGCGGTGAAACTGGCAACGTTTGACCCGAGCACTCAACTTGAAATTTAACTCCGCGCCTCACCACCTTGATGCCGCCCGCCTGCAGTACTCGCCCGTACTGATCGCCAAGGATCGGCACCAGCACCTTATCTCGCAAACGCTCCTCCTGCGGCTGCCAGTCGATATCGAAGAACGAAGCGTACCGGCTCGACGTCCCATTCTCCAACACATCCCACCAGTATCTGTTCTCTTTACCGAGCGACATATGGTTCGGCACAATGTCCAGAACCTGCCCTAGATCTGCCTCTCCGAGCTTCTTGCAAAACCGCTCGTGCGCCTCCGCACCCCCCAATTCCTCATTCACTCTCTGGTGATCGACGACATCGTACCCATGCATACTTCCCGGCGCAGCCTGCAAATAGGGCGAACTATAAACATGCGAGACCCCGAGCGCGCGCAGGTATTCAGCAATCTCCGCCGCGTCGTCAAATGTAAATTCTTTATGGAGCTGCAGCCTGTAAGTCGAACGTGGAATCCGTAGCATCTTCAACCGATCAAAAATCGTGTTCAGGAAACAAGGCAGTAGCGTTAGTTACATTGATGTTCCACAAAATATTTCAGGTAATCTCTTAGAGACTCGTAACTCCCCGTTGGTTGCATTCGACTTATCCACCGTGTCTTCGCAATCGTTCTAACGACTGCGCTTGCTGGATTTACGCTCGCGTTTGATGCTTGGTCTCTTACGCTTCGGGTCGACCTGAGATGCCGCCTTTTTTCCAGAGGCTGGCTCCGGAACCCACAGCCCAACCATCACAAAGGCCGCCTGCAGCAGCGCGATATGAGACAAGGCCTGCGGAAAGTTCCCGACCATCCTCTTCGCAATCGGATCATACTCCTCCGACAACAAACCAACGTCATTGCGCAGAGCGAGCAACCGATCAAACATCACCCTCGCATCGTCTTTACGTCCTATCAGCCAAAGACTCGTCACCATCCAGAAGCTACAAGCAAGAAACGCTCCTTCACTTCCACTGAGTCCGTCATCTGTCTTCTTCGTGTCATATCGTTCGACGAACCCACCTTTCATCAATCGCTTCTCGATCGCCTCCACCGTTCCCACAAACCTCGGATCATCCGGCGGCAGAAATCCAACCAAACCGATCCGCAAACACGAAGCGTCGAGTTGCTTCGATCCATACGACTGCACAAAACTGTTCAACTTTTTATCAAATCCCTTCCTGCAAACCTCCCTGTGAATCATGTCGCGATTCTTCTTCCATCGCTTCACATCTCCTTTGCCGTCGTACTGCTCGTGATGCTTAATTGCGCGGTCCAGCGCAACCCACGCCATCACCTTCGAATGCGTAAAGTGTTCCGGTCCACCACGTGTCTCCCAGATTCCTTCATCCGGATTCGGCCACACCTGGCAAAGATGATCGATCAGCCCGGCCTGCACGGAACTCGCCGACAACCGAATCTCATCCTCGGCCTGTGGCGTCCTCGACAAGGCCGCGGAAACCTCGCCAAACACATCCAGCTGAAACTGGTCTACCGCTGCGTTGCCGATGCGCACCGGCTTCGACCCCTCGTACCCAGGCAACCAATCTGCCTCCCACTCAACCAACTGTCGCTCTCCGCAGATCCCGTAGATCGTCTGTACCTGGCCAGGCGCTCCTGCGATGGCTCGCAACAGCCACTTCCGCCACTCCACCGCCTCCTCCACGTATCCAGCCTGCATCAGTATCAGCAAAGTAAAAGCGGTATCGCGCAACCAGCAATAGCGGTAGTCCCAGTTGCGCGGGCCACCAATCTTCTCAGGCAAAGAAGTTGTAGCCGCTGCCACAATTCCACCCGAGGGCCTGTAGGTCATCGCCTTCAACGTCATCAACGAGCGCTCGACCGCATCCGCATAAGGACCGGTATATTTATTCTTACGGCTCCATCCCCGCCAAAAGCTCTGCGTCCCCGCAAGTGCTCGTTTCACTGACAGCACCTTTGGCGCTTTCTCAAGCGATGAGGAACTGGTCAGCGTGAAGGTCACATCCTCACCTTTGCGCACAGTGAAGTTGCTACGTGTCGTCATCCCCTCACCATGCAGCGGTACATCCGCGCGCAAGGTGGCCATGTCAGAACCCGCGATCGCCCGCAGGCCTCCATCCGTTCTCACCACCCACGGGACCGTCCTCCCATAGTCAAAACGGATCGCAAGATCCATCTGCATCGCCACCTTGCCGCGTACCCCGCGCACAATCCTCACCACATGGGAGTGCCTCTCACGCGGCGGCATAAAATCAATCAGGCAAACCTCCCCCTCACGGGTCTCGAAGGTCGTTTCCACAATCAGAGTCTGCTCCGCATATCGTCGCCTGATCGCTTTCACCTTTCCCTTCGGCGAGATCCGCCAAAAACCATGATCCCGCGTGCCTAGCAGTGCAGCGAAGCAAGCGGGGGACGAGAATGACGGCCAGCACAGCCAATCAATGGACCCCTCCCGAGAAACAAGGGCCGCCGTCTCGCAGTCCCCAATAAGGCTGTAGTCTTCAATTCGCGAACCATGCAACGTTCCTGAACTTTTCTTCTTCAATTCTGCCACTCAATCCTCCAATCAAATCGCCTGCATTTGCCCTGCCAGCAACCACATACACCGACGATGCATCTCTAAAGAGAGCGACAACAATTTACATAAGATGCGTACTAGCAAATATCAGATGGGACAAGAACACGCGCTTCAAAATAAACCGGCAATGCAACCGAGTAAACCTCCGAGTCCGAAGCCTCTCGGCCTCGCCAGTCTTCGAGATCAGCAGTACACTCACGGCAGGACAGTCTCCTGCAGGAAGCAGAAACAAGACGCCGATGTATAACATTTGAGCCGCCGCTAACCGAAACCGAGAAAGTCCACATCGCACGATGGCCTCCGCTCAGACAAATATCGACCTTTCCTCGAATACCGCGGCGACAGCCACAGGGGGCCTTCTCGTCAACCTCGTTTCGCTGCCCCAGGAAGCCTTCGAGGCTACGCTATCGAACCTCGCTCTCGCATTTCCCGGCGAGACCGTCCTCGTCGCCACCCCCGACACCGCGCCCCAACTCTCAGCCGACAGCCCCTTACGCCTCATCCCGTATACGCCAACAACGGTCTCCTCCGCCCCTTGGATCCTCACCGCGGCGGACTATCTCAACGCCTTCAAACTCGCGCAGGAAAATCGAGCGGCCACATGCCTTCTCCTTGGTGCCGAGTCCCAATCCCTCCAACCCGAAGCCCTCCGCGCGCTTGCCAAATCCGCCCTGAGCGTTGACCTCACCGTAGCCCACTATGACCTCGGCCCACGCGAAGGGCTCGTCAACTCGGCAATCCTCTACCCTGTCACTCGCGCCCTCTTCGGCACACGTCCCCGCTTCCCTCTCGCAATCGACCTCGGCCTCTCCCTCCGCATGGCAAACCGTCTCGCAGCCACCGCGCAGCGCTTCACCGCCGCCTCGCAGGATGACTCCTTCATCTGGCCCCTCAGCGAAGCCGCCACTGCCAACTTCACCATCGCCGAGGTCAGCATCGGTCGCCGCACCATACCTCAGCCTGTAGCACCCGATCTCAACAGCCTTCTGGCCCAGATCGCCGGCTCCCTCTTCGCCGACGTCGATGCCAAAGCCAGCTTCTGGCAGCGCGCCCGCGGCACCCAACCCACGCAGACTATCCCGCAAACTGCCTCTGTCACCGAGACGCCCGACACGGCCCCCATGCTCGACGCCTTCCGTCTCGCCTACACCAACCTCCACGAGATCTGGTCCCTCGTCCTGCCGCCTAACTCGCTCCTCGGCCTCAAGAAGCTTTCAGTCCTCCACCCCGAGAACTTCCGCATGCCCGACAACCTCTGGGCCCGCATCGTGTACGACTTCATCCTCGCCTACCGTCTCCGCACCATCAATCGCGGACACCTCCTCGGCGCGCTCACCCCGCTGTATCTCGCCTGGGTCGCCTCTCATCTCACGCTCATCCACACCGGCACCGCGCCCGAAAAACACATTCAGGATCTGGCATCTGCATTCGAAACCGACAAACCCTATCTTGTTTCACGCTGGCGCTGGCCCGACCGCTTCAACCCCTAGCAACAAGCGGCAACATCAGTAAAAAACAGACGGCCAGCAACACCCGTAAGGAGACCCTCTCATGTGGCAACAAGTCGAACTCGCCCTTAGGCAATCCGCACAGCAGGTCCTCGTAAAACTCGCCAGCTTCCTTCCCGGCCTGTTCGCCCTTCTTCTCGCCGTCGTCATTCTCTCGGCCATCGGCGCCGGTCTGTCCTCGCTTCTGCGCCGCTCTCTGGTCGCCGCAAAGTTCGACGAGCGCCTCGCCCGCAACGCCACCACCACTATCTCCGATTGGTCACCATCTCACAGTCCCACCCAGCTCCTCGCCCGCGTCGTCTTCTGGGCATGCGTCCTCATCGGCTGTTTCATCGGCCTCTCCGCCTTTGACGCCGCTTACCCCGGCGGTTCGCCGGTCTCAGTCTTCATCTTTCCCTACCTCACCCACTCCATCGGAGCCGTCCTTCTGCTCATCGCCGGCAGCCTCATCGCTCGCTTCCTCGAGCGCTCCGTCCTCATCGGCGCCGTCAACGCCAAGCTCCAGTACGCTCGCTTCCTCTCCCTTGGCATCAAGTGGCTCGTCCTCGTTCTCACCGCCGCCATGGTCCTCGATCACCTCCAGATCGGCGGTGCTGTCGTCGAACTCGCCTTCGGAATCCTCTTCGGTGGCATCGTCCTCACTCTCGCTCTCGCCGTCGGTCTCGGCTCCCGCGACATCGTCAGCCGTTCGCTCGAACGCAGCGCCGACCACCGCTCCACCCTCGACCCTATCCCCGGCGACCCAGACTACAAGGCCTCCCCCGCCGAAAGCCTGCGTCACTTCTAGCGCGTAATCAAATTAAGACCAAGAACACGTCGCGCTCAGCGCCAGTTCGCGAACCAACCGTCCCGAACGCCCCCGTTCACACATGTTGCGAACGTCAAATCGAAACGGTCTGACGTCTCCGCTCGCCACTAGCAAATATTAGTTTCATTTTTCTTCCTTCTCTACCAACGCTGGCATAGTATGGGTTCTCGAATCCCGCGAGCCCAAGGCCCCTCTCACAAATTCATCCCCGAAATTTGGAGAACCACACATGGCATCGAAAAAGAAATCCACCCCTCAACTCTCACCCTCACCCCGCACCGTCCTGCCCGGCAGCGAAAAAGCTCCCTTCACACTGACCGCAGGTGAAAAGCCCGCACCCTCGACAGCGAGGCTCACCGTATCCGTCGTCGTCAAGCGCAAAGCCCCGCTGAAGGCCGCAAATCGAGCCGGCAAACAGCGCCTGACGCACGCGCAATACAGGAAGGACCACGGTGCCGACCCCAACGCCGTCAAGCTCGTCCGCGCCTTCGCAAAGGAGTTCGGCCTCGCCGTCGCGCCCGACACCCCTGGCCCCGAACGCCGCACCGTCAAGCTCACCGGCACTGTCGCCGCCATGCAAAAAGCCTTCGGCGTCACCCTCCTTCACAAGACACACGAGGGCACTACCTATCGTGTTCGCGAAGGCAGCATCACTCTTCCCGCTGAACTCGTCGGCCCCGTCGAAGCGGTACTCGGGCTCGACAACCGCCCCCAGGCGAAGCCTCACTTTCGCATCGCGGGCGAAGCTGGCGACCTCACTGCAAAGACAGCTCAGGCCGGAGGTTTCGCCAAGCCCCACGCCAGCGGAGCCGGCACCTCTTTCACTCCTATCCAGGTCGGCCAGATCTATCAATTCCCAACAGGAGCGACCGCGACCGGACAGACCATCGGAATCATCGAACTAGGTGGAGGCTATAAAACTGCCGACCTCACCCCCTACTTCAAAGCCCTCGGCCAAAAGGCCCCCAAAGTCACCACCGTCTCCGTCGACGGAGGCAAGAACAGCCCCAGCAACGCTAACAGCGCCGATGGCGAGGTTATGCTTGACATCGAAGTCGCCGCCGCCGTCGCACCCGGCGCCAACATCGTCGTCTACTTCACCCCCAACACCGATCAGGGCTTCATCGACGCCATCGCCACTGCCGTCCACGACACCACCAACAAGCCCAGCGTCATCTCCATCAGCTGGGGCGGCGCCGAATCCACCTGGACCACCCAGTCCCTCAACGCCCTCGACGCCGCCTGTCAGTCAGCCGCCGCCTTGGGCATCACCATCACCGTTGCCGCCGGCGACAACGGATCCACCGACGGCGTCACCGACGGCGCAAATCACGTCGACTTCCCCGCCTCCAGCCCCCACGTCCTTGCCTGCGGCGGAACCAGGCTGGAAGCCACCAGCTCCTGCATCAGCTCCGAGGTCGTATGGAACGAACTCTCCAGTAACGAAGGTGCTACCGGTGGCGGAGTCAGCAACGTCTTCCCTCTGCCCGCCTGGCAAGCCAACGCCAACGTCCCCGCACCCACCGTCTCAGGCGGAGGCCGTGGCGTTCCCGACGTCGCCGGCGACGCCGACCCCACCACCGGCTACTCCGTCCGCGTCGACGGCCAGAATATAGTGGTCGGCGGCACCAGCGCGGTCGCTCCTCTCTGGGCCGGCCTCATCGCCCTCGCAAACGCGCAGAACGGTACCAACGCCGGCTTCATTCAACCCGCCATCTACGCCGCCAAAGCCAGCGCAGCCTTCAACGACATCACCTCCGGCACCAACTACTCCGGTTCGCCCGTGGGCTTTACTGCTGGCCCCGGCTGGGATGCCTGCACCGGCCTCGGCTCTCCTATCGGTACAAAGCTGATCGCGGTCGTCAATCCATCGCCGACCCCATCAAAGAAGAAAAAGAAGACGCCAGTAAAGAAAGCAACAAAGAAAGCAGCAAAGAAAGCGACCGCGAAGAAAGCCAAGACAAAGCGCTAGCCTCACGCCAACATCTCTACTTCTCTACTTCGCAGCGGACAGTCTCGCCGTCCCCTGCGAAGTGGAGTGATCCCCATCTCGCTTTTGCTCTTGCTGTTACTTTGCCACCTTGCCCACTCACGTCCTCATCCTGACCTGAGCGCGCCAAAGATGAAGGATCCTGTATTTCACTCTCAATTTTGACCATATCTCGCCAGGCAACGTGAGTACACTACCTTCACCATGAAGCCCCGAGCTCTCGCCCTCCTGACGCTTCTACTCCTCCCTCTCTCCAGCTACGCACAACGCTCCCCTCTTATCGGCGTCTTCGAAGCTGCCTCCTCCGGCAAAGGCGACAACCAGGGCCAACCCGGAGTCCGCGTCCTCTTCTACCAATCCGGCCAGCAGTGGCGTTCCTACAACGCCGTCTGCCACGACGAAGCCTGTCTCAAAACCATCACCCACCTCTTCCCCTCGATCACCACCTGGACCCTCATCAAAAGCAACAAACCCATCGCGAAGGTTACAGCCACCACCCCTGCCGTCTTCCACTCCTACTCCGAGATCGGTGTCCAGACCATCACCAATCCAGAAGGTGTCGCTAACCTCGAAGCTCGCCCGAATCCAAATCAGCCCGATTCACCCCATGCCATCATCGCCACCACCCTTCCTACACTCAACGACCCAGACAACTGGCAACCTGCAACTCCCTTCCCCATCGAACTAACCCGCGTCCAGCAAAGCTTTCACAGCACCTTCCCTCATCCCACCAACTGCGACGCCACCGGCAAGCTGATTCCCAGATCGCATCCGTGGACCTACGCCGACACCGATATCAAGCTGACCGCTGGATACATCTCGCATAAAAACTGGCGCCTCGTCCAACTCACCCTCGGCGGCTCCCTCTGTGACGGCCCACCCGACCCGGCCTTCTTCGACCAGTGGTACGCCCTATCGCCAAGCGGCGAGATCACGCACCTCGGCCACCTCATGCACTTCGCCGGTGCTGCCGACTTCGGCCAGGACGGCCAGTCTGAACTACTCTTCGAAATCCAGAACGGTAACAACGGCGGTTACAAACTCTTCTACGACAACTTCACCCACCAGGCTCAAGCCGTCATCACTCACCATTAGCCACCTGCGTTCTTCTTGCCATGGAACCGAGGCGTAACGAGGTCGCACATCCTTTGCTGTCTCATCGCAAAGGGCGGGTTATCGAACAAAAGATCGGATCACCACAGAAGCATCAGCTCATTTCGCTTTTCCATGCGCCTTCGAGTCGTGCATCAAATGTGTCGCATGTGTAACAGCCGCACCGGCACGTAGTGCCGCAGCCACCAGCGCCGTCTCCGCAATCTCCTCATGGCTCGCACCCGCAGCCTCCGCCGCAGACCGATGCAGGTCCAAACAGTATGGACACTGTGTCGTCAGCGCCACCGCCAGAGCGATAAGCTCCTTGTACTTCTTAGGCACAACCCCATCGGCCAACGCCGCCTTGTCGAACGCCCAAAAAGCATCCATCGCCGTCTTCGCTCCGTCACCAAGCGCGCCCAGTTTCTTCATATTCGCCATGTCATACATCGGTGTGTCTCTCCTTATTGGTTCAATGTGTTGGAACTGGGCCCCTACAATTGCACTCGTATCAAGATCCCTGCCAGTCTCGACTGCCTTTACCTCCCAGTCAACGGCCTCATCTTGAAATTCAACAAAGTTCGAGCCAGGGACCCCACGAAACAACAGCAAAATCGGCTGTCAAGCCCCCAAAACGCAAATCGCCGCGCCAATCCAGCACATTCGCGTGGCGTATTAGTTCCACGCAATCCAATAAACTGATTTATAGGGATCAAAAAAGAGCTTCAATTATCGGTGCTAAGGAGAAACCCACATAAACCTTTTAGAAGGAATATTTTGCCTATAACTCCCATGAATGGAATATTTTAGCAACACCCATTTTTCCATCTAGCTCAAAAATAAAGACTTACACGGAGATATCCCCAGGGGGGGTACCCCCTTCGTCCCGCAGTCCAACGTAGCGCAAGCCAAACCAAACACTCTCGTCTATCCTTATGCAACACCGCTATGTCCAGCCGCCCCCAGATCGTTGGCAGCTCCCCCATCCGTAAAGAAGGAACAGCCAAAGTTCTGGGTCGCGCCCAGTACGTCGACGACATCACCCTCCCGGACATGTGGTTCGGCGCCACCGTCCGCAGCACCATCCCCCGCGGTCGCATCACAAGCATCTCCTTCGACCCAGCCATCCCTTGGCACGAGTTCACCATCGTCTCCGCCGCCGACATCCCTGGCGAAAACTGCATCGTCCACCTCACCAAAGACCACCCCTGCCTCGCCGTCACCCACGTCAACCACGCCGAAGAGCCCATCCTCCTCCTCGCTCACCCCAATCGAGCCGTACTTCCCGCCGCCGTAGCCGCCGTCCGAATCACCTACGAAGAGCTCCCCGCCATCTACACCATCGAGGACTCCGAAAAAAAAGAGCAGGTCATCTGGGGCGAAGGCGAACAAGCCAACACCTTCAAAACTTACCTGATGCAGAAGAACCAGCAACCCATCCCTGACGAGATCTGGCAGACCGCCGACTACATCGTCGAAGGCGAGTATCGAACCGGCGCGCAGGAGCAGCTCTACATCGAGAACAACGGCGTCATCGCCGAGTACGACGCCGAAACCGGAGTCACCGTCCGCGGTTCCATGCAATGCCCCTTCTATGTCGTTCACGCACTCGAACTGGTCTTCAACCTCCCAGCCGAAAAGTGCCGCGTCATCCAGACCGAAACCGGCGGAGCCTTCGGCGGCAAAGAGGACTTCCCCAGCGTAATCGGTAGCCACGCGGCGCTACTGGCGATGAAGTCCGGCCATCCGGTAAAGCTCTGCTACGACCGCGCCGAAGACATGGCCGCCACCACCAAACGCCATCCATCCCGAACGCGCCACCGCACCGCAGTATCGAAGGAAGGCAAACTCCTCGCCGGCGAGATCGACTTCACCATCGACGGCGGAGCCTACGCCACCCTCTCACCCGTAGTCCTCTCCCGTGGCACCATCCACGCCCCCGGTCCATATCACTGGCCTTACGTAACCGTCCGCGCCAAAGCGATGGCAACAAATATTCCGCCGCACGGAGCCTTCCGCGGCTTCGGCGCCCCGCAAAGCATCTTCGCCCTCGAGCGCCACATGGATAAGATCGCCAAAGTCGTCGGCCTCCCCCCCGAGGAGCTCCGCCGCCGCAACTTCCTCGGCACCGGCGACCACACCGCAACCGGTCAACTCCTCAAAGACCCAGTCGATATGCAGCACCTACTCACACGAGCGCTCGAAGAGTCCGACTACCACGCCAAACGCAACCAGTTCGACCGCGAAAACCCAACCAGCACCATCAAACGCGGCATAGGCTTCGCCACCTTCTTCCACGGCGCAGGCTTCACCGGCTCCGGCGAGCGCCGTCTCAACTCCCTGGTCGAGATCGAACTCACTCCCGAAGGCCAACCTCGCCTCCTCGTCTCCTCCACCGAGTTCGGCCAGGGAACCAATACCATCCTCTGCCAGATCGCCGCCCAAACCCTGCGCCTTCCATACGACCACATCCTCATCGCCCAACCCGACACCGGCCATGTCCCCAACTCAGGCCCAACCGTCGCCAGCCGCACGGCGATGGTTGTCGGGAAACTCGTAGAGCGCGCTGCGCAATCACTCTGCGCCACCCTCGTCTCCAGGGGCCACCTCAACCACAATTACTCCCCCAAAGAGTTCCGCCGCGCAGCAGTTAACTACCTCGCCGAGTTCGGCACACTCAAGGCTGAAGCCCGCTATCAATCCCCCGGCGACATCTTCTGGGACGACGAGACATACAGCGGCGAGGCCTACCCCGCATACGCTTGGGCCGTCTACGTCGCCGAAGTCGCAGTCGACACTACTACCTACTCCGCCAGCGTAACCAACTTCTACGCCCTGCAAGAGGTCGGCAAAGTCCTCCATCCCATCCTCGCTGCTGGCCAGATCGAAGGTGGTGTCGCCCAGGGCATCGGCTACGCCCTCTACGAGAAGTGCCTCTGGCGCAACGGCCACCTTACCAACAACCAGATGACCAACTACATCATGCCTACCAGCGCCGACGTGCCCTCAATCCACGTCACCTTCGAGGAGATCCCCTCCCCCCACGGAGCCTTCGGCGCAAAAGGCATCGGCGAACTCCCCATGGACGGCCCCGCTCCCGCCATCCTCAACGCCATCGAACACGCCACCAACATCGCGTTCACAGAAATCCCTCTCCTGCCCGAAGACATCTTCGAGCGCATGACAAAAGTTCCAGACTCAGGCACCGAATCCCTCGATCCCGCCATCGCCGGCCCAGTCTTCAGCGAGGCCACCGTATGACCGCCATCCACGTCACCATCAACAACCAGCAAAGAACCGTCGAAGCTCCACCGATGAAGCGTCTCCTCGACGTCCTCCGCGAAGACCTGCACCTCACCGGGGCTAAAGAAGGCTGCGGCGAAGGCGAATGCGGCTCCTGCTCCGTTCTGATGAACGGCGAACTGGTCAACTCCTGCCTCGTCCCGATCCTCCAAGCCGAAGGCGCGCAGATCACCACCATAGAAGGCGTGAACTCCCAGCTAGTTGAAGGGGAAAAACTCCACCCCATTCAGAGATGCTTCCTCGAAGAAGGCGGAGCCCAGTGTGGCATCTGCACTCCAGGCATGATCCTTGCCACTTATCACCTGCTCGAAAAATATACGCAACCAACGCTGTTGCAAATTCAAGAAGGTCTCTCCGGCAATCTCTGCCGTTGCACAGGTTATAGTCGCATCTTCAATGCCGTTCAGGCTGCCGCCCTCGTCAGAGGCAACAGATAATGCGCTCCAACGTTACGCAATACCAACTCGTCGCCCCAAAATCACTAGACGCCATCCTGCAGATCCTAGCCGATTCGCCCAACCGATACACACCGATCGCAGGGGGCACGGAGCTGATGGTAGCCTTCGGCGCAGGTCGTCTCCAGCCTAAGTGGCTCGTCTCTCTCTGGAATCTCGATGAGCTGCGCTTCATCGAAGAAACCCCTGACGCTATCGTCATCGGCGCTGGAACCACCTTCACCGACATCCGCAAACATTCCGTGATCACGCAAGAACTTTCGCTGCTGTCGCAGGCCGCAAGCTGGACCGGCTCCATCGCCAACCAGAACCGCGGCACCCTCGGCGGCAACATCGTTAACGCCAGCCCCGCTGCCGACTCCCCACCTGCACTCCTGGCCTACGATGCGATCGTTACCCTCATCTCAATCCGAGGGACTCGCACAATTCCTTACCGAGACTTCCACCTCGCCTATAAACGGACAGTGATGTCATGCGATGAAATTCTTCATAGCATCACAATTCCACGCAATATGCTCGGCTACAAATCCTACATTCGTAAGGTTGGCACACGTAACGCCCAGGCAATCTCGAAGGTTGCCATCGCAGCCATAGCCCGTATGAGAAACGGGCATGTCGAAGACATCCGCATCGGCGGCGCCAGCCTCCGCGAGACCCCAGCTCGACTCGTCGCCACCGAACAATCTCTTCTCAACCAGCCAGTCACAGCCGAGACTATTGCGACCGCTCGCGCAGCAGTCCTGAGCGAAATCATCCCTATCGACGACATCCGCAGCACAGCAAAATATCGTGCCGCCGTGGCCGCCAACCTTCTCGAGGAATTCCTTCTCACCCTTTAGTCTTTGTTATTAAAATCTCCTCACGCAACATCCAACGCGCACTGCCTCTGTAGATGGCGCTCCCCCCCACTTTCCCTCACGTGCTTTTCGACATCCTCCGCAAGCAGGCGCCGTGAAGCCCCGAGTTTACCCATGCAACACGCCTGCGCCTCAGCAATAACTGCCAACGCAATCGCCTCCGGCCCATCTCCACCCAAGTCGAGACCTACAGGAGCGTAGATCTGCGCGCAGCATTCAGCGACCGTCCAGTTAAGCATAGCCGCCACCTCACTCACAAGCAGCGAACTCCGATGACGAGCACCCAACAATCCCAGATATCTAGGCTTCAACGGCAATACCGCTGCCAGTAGTTCTCGGTCCTGCTCATAACTATGCGTCATCAGAACGACAGCGTCATTTGCCCGAATTCCGAGCGCCTCAGACGAGCTCGCAGATGCCGTAACGACACACTCCGCCTCCGGAAAACGTTCGGGGCGGGCCAGCTGTGCACGCCCATCCACCACCGAAACACGCCACCCCAGCAAAGCTGCTAGGCTCACCAGCGGTTTCGCGTCATCTCCTGCACCCAACAAGAACAGCCGCTGCGGTGCGGTAGTTCGCTCTCCAAAAATGCCGGCCGGAAGATTTTCGACGCCATCGCACTGCAAAACTGCCGCCCGCGCCGCGACCAGTTCAGTCTCGGTCAACCCATCACTGGCAAACGTATAATCTCCACTTTCAGCAAGGATGGCCCGTTGCAACCTCCTTCCTTCATGCGGGAGCCAGGTCAACGCCGTTGCTTCTTCCCCGACAATCGACCTTTCCAAAGCAGCCATCAACGCACGGCATTCGGGAGTGTTCGCAGGCTCGACTAACAGGTCCACTACTCCACCACATCCCAACCCAAACGGCACATCAGCGGTGTCATCAAACATCGTCGAGTAGCGCTCCACGACAGCGCCCTTCCGAACTACCCATTGCGCCTTACGGATAACTTCCGCTTCCAGGCAGCCTCCGCTGATGGTTCCTGCATACTCTCCCGACGCTCCCAGAAGCAACCGAGCTCCCGGCCGGCGGTAGCTGGAGCCCTCAACCCGAACCAACGTCACAAGTACCGATGCCCCGCCCTGCTGCCACCGCCGTACGATCTGTCGGGTTTCTCGCATTACAAGAACCTGCCTCTTAAAGCTTATTCTATTTACTGCTCAATGGCTTACGATTCACACCGTTGAACTCCCCAATCTCGTATTCACGACCGCAGCTGCAACCTTTCCGTAGAGCTTTCTTGACCTTGGCGTCTTCTTCGCTGACCCTCCGGCAGTAAGAAACTAGGTACTCAGAAGATTCATCTTCTTACCCTGATCCTCTTCTCCCTTGCTATTCTGGGGCTGACAGGCTGTGGCTGCCCCATCGCCACATTCCAGACCTACACGATCACCATAACCGGCACCAGCATCAGCTTTACGGCACCTCCCCAATCCACCTCGGTCGTCCTGTCAGTCGGCAACGAGTAAATCTGATTACCGCCCGCCCTGCTGGTCACAGGCGAGTGGTAATCACTGAATATCAGGAAGCACCGCAGTTGGAGGATTCATACTTATGCATTTCCGCCCCGTGAGCCCACGTATGTCGAGCTACCATGCCTCACTCTCCGGAATCTTCTCCAAAGCCAGGTTGACCCTACTCGTAGCCCTAGCCGCTACCTCCCTGGCGGTCTCGACGCCGTCAGCCATAGCCCAAGCTGTTAAGACTGCCGGCACACCCCCGCCGGAGCTCACCCGCGTCGATCTCTATGCTGGCTATGCCTATATCCATCCGGTCAACAGCGACATCAATAACTACTTCTATCAGCCCATCAATCCAAGCCTCGTCGCCAGTACGAATATATTCTTCAACCGATTTCTGGGAGTCCAGATCGAAGGCAACTTTTCTCGCAACGGCCCCAATGACTCCATCTACACAGCTGGGGCCGGTCCCATCTTTCGTTATCAGAAGAATCGTTTCGTTCCCTTCGCCCACGCCGTGGTCGGGACGGCCAGGCTCCGTGGACCATCTCTCCAAACCGGTGAATGGGGGTGGGGGGTCACCAGTGGCGTCGGCATCGATTACATCCTTCCTTTCTTCAACAACCGCTTCGCAGTCCGTCCCATCCAAGCCGACTTTCACTACACCCACGTAGACTTCGGCCCCGTCGGAACTGACCCATTCGTCGGCGGCCTCGGCCAAACCTTCTCCTACCGGCTCTCCGCCGGCGGCGTTCTCCGCCTCGGCCAAATCACCCCCCCTCCGCCTGTTCAACTCGGCTGCACTGCTCAGCCAGCTAACATCTTTCCCGGCGATCCCGTCACAGTCACAGCGACAGCCGCCAACCTCAACCTTAAAAGGAAGCCCACCTACACCTGGAGCACCAGCGGCGGCCAACTCACCGGGACCAATGAGACCGCCACCGTCGCCACGGCTGCCCTTCCTCCGGGCGACTATACAGTCACCGGCCACGTCTCCGAAGGCATTCGCCCCGGCGAGCAAGCCGGCTGCACCGCCCAGTTCCGCGTCCACGCCTTCGAGCCACCGACTATCTCCTGCTCCGCAAATCCAAGCACAGTGATGCCGGGCGATTCCGCAACCATCACATCGGTAGCAAGCAGCCCGCAGAACCGTACCATCAGCTACTCTTATTCCGCCTCTGCCGGTCAGATCTCCGGTTCCACATCAACCGCGACTCTCACGACCAGCGGGGCTCCCACAGGGCCGATCACAGTCACCTGTAACGCTGTGGACGACCTCGGCAAGCAGGCCACCGCCACCACCACTGTCACCATTACGACTCCTCCTCCACCCCCGCCACCACCCGTTCGCAGCCTCTGCAGCGTCTCCTTCGAGCGCGACACGAAGCGTCCGGTTCGCGTCGACAACGAGGCCAAGGGTTGCCTTGATGAGATCGCCCTCACCCTCAACCGCGACACGACCTCCAGGCTTGTCATCGTCGGTAGGCACGCTGCCGACGAATCCCCGGATGCGGCTGCCCAGCGCGACCTCAACGTCGAACAATACCTCACCGACGAAAAGGGTATCGACCCCTCCCGCATCGATATGCGCACCAGCGGTGAACCTGGCCGCGTCCTTGACAGCACCTTGGTTCCCGCCGGAGCAAGCTTCATTCCCGGCGATACCACTACCTTCGATTCGAACTCTGTGAAGCGTCAGGGCCAGCCATACGCGAAGCCCAAGACCCCCAAAGTTCACTAAACCAGCAATAGAGACTGGTGGACCATGGCACAATCATGGGGAGGAGTCACTAGACTCCTCCCCATATTTTTAAATCTTCGTGTTTAGCAGACCTATCACTCGGCCAACGACTTCAAGCACCATTAGCAACAACAAACGAATGATCTCCATGCTCCATCAGCCCTCACACCCAACGCCAATATCTGCTAAACTACCTGAGTCGGTACAGCAATCCAGCAAGCCTACCCGCGCGCTTGAGCCTTACGGAGAGCACCTCTAATCGACATCTCACCGCAGCACATTCGGGGCGTAGCGCAGTCTGGTAGCGCACCTGGTTCGGGACCAGGGGGTCGGAGGTTCGAATCCTCTCGCCCCGACCATCCATAAAATCAGTGATTTACGCGGAAGTCTGCCGTGGGTCGAATTCTAACCCAAGGGGTCAATCCGCGCAAAGGATTATGCCGCCCGCGCCACTCGCTCCGGCGTCTGACTGCCTTCGGCTCGTGCGGTGTTGTGGGCCGCCACCCGCTCTCAATTGCTGTGCCGTCCGCCCAAACCAACCTGCGAATGTACCCTTTCCGGGCCGCTTTACCCGGCTCAAGCATGGTGCCAAGCTCCGCGTCTGCTTTGCTTCTCGCCATCGCAAAGAAGCCGTTAAGATACGGGTGCAAAATCGCGATGATGCGTTCGTAGTGCGGGACAGATTGTTACTCATCACGAAACTTTCACCGGGCGCGCGGTGCTTCCGTGTGAGGACCCATCGCGCGTAGTGCCAAAGGCTCCCGAGTGATGTCCGCGTCCATCCGTTCTCTTTGTCCACGTACATCTCAGAGACTAAAAAGTCGAGGACTTGCGGATTGGTCCGGTGGAACTTGTGAACCCGCCGCAACATCGGACTGATGCTGCCGGTTTGTCTTCGGTGTGTGATTAGTTCGTCAATCGCATCCATCATATTTCCCCTTATCCGTTCATCTTTCGTAGCGTGTTCGAGACGTGCCTGGTGATTGTGTCGTTGTGTTTGTCAAGCATCTTTTCCATTCCCGCCGTGTCCAACGCCTGGAGGTTGTAAGTAGGAGAGACATGCGCGTGGTTATGTGTCCCGCCGCCTAACGTCCCGCTTCGGGACATGCTACGGAGGTTGTCCATCACACCACCGGGGACGACGCCTTCGCCCGGCTCCAACATTGCGGGGATCTTGTCACCCTTGCCCGAGCCGGGGACACCGTCCGTACCATCCGCAAACGCCATCACGGAGGCGAACGCTAAAGCACCGAGCGCGGGACCCATATCCAGATAGGCCTGAAGTTCTATTACTAATAACTCCTAACAATTGAAAGACTGCAATGGCTAAGCCATTGCAGTCTTTTTTGGACTGTCATAGACATCAAAGAACTGTCCGGAGGTGGAACAGCTCGGGCGTCGAATGTGAAGTGTTGCGAGGCAAAGTATTCACATCCTTCAGAAATCACTTTCACACTAGAATCAGTTTGCACCCGAACGATCGAATCCTATCCTGCAGTTCTGGCTGAAGACTTACATCGCTGATGACCATATCGACCTCGGAAAAGGATGCGATCAAAGACATACTGCGTTTGCCGAACTTGCTTGCGTCGGCTACAACGATGATCTCGCGCGCTGCACGCAGCATCGCTCGGTTAGCCATAGTCTCTTCAAGATTTGTACCGCTCACGCCGAAGTCGGGGTCGCAACCGGCTCCGCACAGAAAAAGCTTGTCCGCAGAGAACTGTTCTAGCATGTCTTCGGTCGCACGACCGACGATTGAGGCCGAGTCATTGCGAACGGTGCCTCCCATCATAATGATCTGCGTATTGCGAGAGCCGAGGAGCTCGCCTGCAATGTTCACCCCATTGGTTATGACCTGAAGTTGCGGAATGTTTTTGAGGTGCCTGGCGACCTCAAGCGTCGTCGTCCCCGAATCGAGAATGATCGTCTCGCCTTCTCGAATGAGGGTGGCGGCCGTTGCGCCAATACGCTGTTTCTCTTTGGATTGACTCTTGATCCGCTCGTGTACAGGCGACTCACGAAATACCGTGTCCTGAATGACAGCACCGCCATGTGAGCGCTGTACCAGACCACGCTGGTCCAATTCATTGAGATCGCTACGGATAGTCACTGCAGAGGTATTGAAGCGACGCACGAGTTCATTCACCTTCGCTCGGCCCTTAGACCTCAGGATCTGCAGGATTTGCATTCGGCGTTCCTCCGCCATCATTCCTTCTTGCAGCGGTTCTTCTACACGCGATTCGACTGCATGATTTTCCACTACTTCTTTCTTCATTTCACCTACTCCGCTCTCGAAAGATTCTGGCTGCTCGCAGAGCCACGCCTAAGCGAGATCCTTGCCGGAAGAAACAAAAGAGTGCCGCTTTTAAAACCGCGTCTCCTTTGCAGGCAGGTGGATCATTCGCTTCTACGTTTCCTACAGGATCAGATGCGAAGGAAAATTTTGTTCCGGAACATCCAGTGAAGTATAAGGCAGTAGACCGCCAGCGTGAGCACCCCGAGTGTGACGGTCTCGAGTGGGCGCCAAAGATGTTGAGTGCCGACATTTCAAGATTGATGCGGAAGCTACTCTGAATAAAGTCTTAAAGGTGAGCCATCAGGTAAGCCGCAATCGAATTCATGCCGACGACGACAAGAGGAAACGCGAAACTTGTCT
>Ga0207042_1086_pt1 | contig 19508 bp, 11 predicted proteins | sample Alteio_BWMinCont_70_FD_153310 | JGI IMG/M metagenome (GOLD analysis project Ga0207042, IMG submission 153310) | Enriched cells from forest soil in Barre Woods Harvard Forest LTER site, Petersham, Massachusetts, United States -... | ecosystem: Environmental > Terrestrial > Soil > Temperate forest >... | reverse complement strand
CCGATTATCAATTGGAAGCTACCTTAAATGATCAAACTAACGAAATTATAGGTTCAGAAACACTAACGTATACCAATAACAGCCCGCAAAATCTAGATTATTTGTGGATGAGCCTGGAGCAAAATCTTTTTAAATCTGATTCAAGGGGTGCTGCTATGGTTCCTTTGAAGGGCAGTCGTTACTCGGACCGGGGTCAGGTTTTTGATGGAGGGTTTAAAATTAAATGGATAAAAATAGCTGACGCTACAGGCGGGGAAACCGAAGTTAAATTCCTGGTTTCCGATACCCGTATGCAACTCTTTTTACCAAAAGAGGTAACTGCAAATGGCGGCCAGGTAAGGTTAAAAATAGAATATTCGTTTATGGCTCCAAATTATGGAGCAGATCGTTTGGGCGTTCTGGAAACTAAAAACGGCAAAATATTCCAGGTTGCCCAATGGTATCCCCGGATGTGCGTATATGACGATATATCAGGCTGGAATACTGTTCCTTATACTGGACCTGGCGAATTTTACCTGGAATATGGCGATTTTGACCTGAAAATTACCACGCCAGCCAAAGATATTGTAGTTGGTTCAGGAGAATTGATGAACCCACAGGAAGTGTACACCCCTGAGCAGCTAAAACGCTGGGAACAAGCTCAAAAAAGCGAAACGACTGTCATTATCCGCTCGGAAGCTGAAGTTAACGACCCGGCTTCCCGTCCGAAGGGGAAAAAAGAATTAACATGGCACTTTGTAATAAGGAATGCCCGCGACGCTTCATGGGCTGCATCTTCTGCCTTTATTATTGATGCGGCGAAAATGGACCTCCCGGGCGGCAAAAAATCAATTGCAATATCGGCTTATCCGGTTGAAAGCGATGGCAACGATGCCTGGGGCCGCTCAACAGAATATGTTAAAAAATCGATAGAATTTAATTCAGCCAAGTGGTTTGAGTTCCCTTACCCGGCAGCTACGGCTGTGGCAGGCATAGTAAGCGGTATGGAATATCCGGGTATAGTTTTTTGCGGATATAAGGCAAAAAAGGGAGCCTTATGGGGAACTGACGATCATGAGTTCGGCCATACCTGGTTCCCAATGATAGTAGGTTCAAATGAGCGCTTGTACGGTTGGATGGACGAGGGTTTTAACACATTCATTAATTCCCTTTCAACAGCTAATTTTAATAATGGAGAATATGCCGACAACGGCATGCAAAATGCTATGCGTGCAGCTAGTCTCATTACCGGGCCCGCCCTGGAACCGGTAATGAGCCAACCAGCTAATGTTAAGGAAAGAAATATAGGAGTATTATTATATTTTAAAACGAGCGCAGCGCTGACCCTATTGCGGGAGCAGGTACTGGGACCTGAACGTTTTGATTTTGCGTTTAGGACCTATATAGGAAAATGGGCGTATAAACATCTGATGCCTGACGACTTTTTCCGCACCATCGAAAATGCCTCGGGCGAAAGTTTACAATGGTTTTGGCGAGGCTGGTTTTTAAATAGCTGGCGCCTTGATATAGCTGTGCAAGATGTGAAATATGTGAGTGATGATCCTTCAAAAGGCGCATTGATCACCATTGTTAATCTCGAAAAAATGGCTATGCCCGTTATAATGGAAATTAAGACAGTGAGCGGTAAAACCGATCGTGTAAACTTGCCCGTCGAAATTTGGGAACGAAACAGCAGCTGGACGCTCAAATACCCTTCAAACGAAGAGTTGGAGTCGGTTACTTATGATCCGGATAATGTATTCCCTGATTTTAATCCGAATAATAATTTTTGGAGGAAACAGTAAAAGAGTGCACAATAGCCAATTGCCATTTATCTGCTGGTATCAGGAACTAAGAACAAGTACCGATTTATGGGTGACGCCATTACAGTACGTTTATTCTCACGCTTAAAAATGGAATGCGTTTGTGCTTTTGTCATATCGGTAAAAGTATGCAGGACACCAGTTTCTTTGTAAATAAAACCCTGGGCTGCCTTCAACTTTGATAATGTAAAAATTACAGACTAATTTGTTTAATTTACGAAGTAAATAGTATGTCACTCATAATTTGGTAGCCATAAACCACTGGACATAATCGTTAAAATCACCCCTCTGGGGGGATTTTATCTCATAGATATTAATAATAAACTTGTTACCTGACAAAATTGACAAAACCAGGTGTTTATCGCATCCCAATTAACATGATCATATTCGTTAAGGCAAGTTCTTCCTTATATTTCACAGTAATTATACTTGCTGTTATTGCAAGTTCATGTGCAACCAAAAAAGAAGCGCAAACGGGCACCGTTAAAACAACTTCTACTGGTTCAGGTTCAACTGCTACAGCTACGGTTGGGCCTGCTAAGAAAGAAGGCATTAAAAAATTCAGCGACCTGATCCCGGCTAAAACAAAGGTTGATAAGGGGCTTTTTAATACCTATAAGGTTGAAGGGAAATATTACTACGAGATTCCCGATTCATTGATGGGACGCGAAATGCTGGTGGTTACCCGCCTGGCAAAAACCCCGGCGAACATAAATGTGCCTTATAACCAATATGGCGGTGAAGAAGCAAACCAGCAGGTATGGAAATGGGAAAAACATGATAAACAGGTCCTTTTGCGTGTACCGAGCTATTCAATTAGAGCCGATAGTACCAGCGATATGTACCAATCGGTAAAAAATTCTAATCTTGATGTGGTGCTGGCTTCGTTTGATATAAAAGCCTTCAATAAAGATTCTACCGGTGTTGTAATTGATGTATCCGATTTTTACAATGGTGATATTACCGCCATCGGCATATCGGACAACTTAAAAAAAGCCTATAAAATCTCAACGGTCGACAACTCGAGGTCGTATATTGATACCATTAAAAGTTTTCCGATAAATATCGAGGCCCGTGTACTAAAAACCTATCGTGCTACAGAATCGCCGACAGATAATACCAATGCGGCTATATCATTCGAGTTAAACACCTCGATGCTGTTGCTCCCAAAGACTCCAATGAAAGCACGTTTACGCGATGTTAGGGTGGGCTATTTCGGGCAAAGCCAAACAGACTATGGGACCGATGCACAAAAGGCTGAGGTTACTTCTTATATCCATAGATGGAAATTAGAGCCTAAAGACGAAGCGGCCTATACCAGGGGTGAATTGGTAGAACCCAAAAAACAGATCGTTTTTTATATTGATCCTGCTACCCCTAAAAAGTGGGTTCCTTATCTTATAGCGGGGATAAACGACTGGAATAAAGCTTTTGAAGCGGCAGGTTTTAAAAATGCTATCATTGGAAAAGAAGCGCCGGCATCAAAGGAAGACCCGGATTTTAGTACGGAAGATGCACGTTACAGTGTAGTAAGATATTTCGCGTCGGACGTTCAAAATGCTTACGGGCCTCATGTATCAGACCCGCGTACCGGCGAGATATTAGAAAGCCATTTAGGATGGTACCATGAAGTGATGCAGCTATTACGCGAGTGGTATTTTGTTCAAACAGCGGCGGCAAACCCGGATGCGCGCAAAGCCAAATTTACAGATGAACAAATGGGTGAACTGGTCCGCTTTGTATCTTCCCATGAGATTGGGCACACTTTGGGTTTACCACATAATTTCGGCTCGAGCTATGCCTATCCCGTCGATTCATTGAGATCAAAAACATTTACCGATAAACATGGTACCGCACCTTCTATTATGGATTATGCCAGGTTTAACTATGTCGCCCAACCCGGCGATGGCGTAACCCATTTTTACCCGCAGATAGGTGAGTATGATCTATGGGCTATAAAATGGGGCTACAGCTGGTTCCCCGGTAAAAAGACACCAAAACAGGAAAAAGAAATCCTGGATGAATGGACAAAAGAAAAAGGCGGCAACCCGCTATATTATTTTGGCCGCCAGGGAACGAGTATAGATCCGCGTTTACAGAGTGAAGACCTGGGCGATAATGCCATGAAAGCAAGTACCTATGGGATTGCTAATTTAAAACGCATTTTACCAAATATAGAAAAATGGACTTTTCAAAAAGGCGAGGATTTTAGCGATTTGCAGGAAATATATAATGAAATTTTAACTCAATATTTCCGATACATGGGCCATGTTACTGCAAATATTGGCGGCATGAATGAAAATTTTAAAACCTACGATCAAAATGGCCCTGTGTACGATTTTGTTGACAAACAGAGGCAGCGTGACGCGGTTTTGTTTTTTAATAAGCAATTGTTCACTACGCCGGCATGGCTTATTGACAGCAAGGAGTTGAGCAAGTTCGATAATGGCGTAATTATAAACCGTATAAAAAGCATCCAGACAGGTACATTGAGTAACGTGGTTTCACCTTCGCGGTTGGCAAGGATGTACGATAATGAAGCCAAAAATGGCAGTAATGCCTATGCGGTTTCAGACTTATTCAACGATTTACGTACAGGAATATTCGATACAGGTAAGCCCGATCTATTTAAACGCAATTTGCAGCGCGGTTATATCGAAAACTTAAAGAGCCTGCTGAATGACGATTTTAAAAGCATACCCGGTTTGTCGGCAACTCAATTGGCTAATTTCGGCTTAACGCCTATAAACATGTCGGTATCGGATATTCGGCCAATGGTACGTGCCGAATTAAAATACATTGACGGGCATTTGCCAAAAGGAAGCGATGCAATAACGACGGCGCATTTTACTGACCTGCATTCGCGGATAAAAGAGGCGCTCACCCCGACATGGCCGATAGTAAACGTGCAGCCGTCAGATGGCGGGCGAGGTTTAAATGCAATGGATACTGATGACAATGATGAAGTGGGTTATTTGAATTGCTGGCCAAAAAACGACCCGGCGAATAATTAAAAATCTATAAATTATGAATGCTAAGAAATTTTCGATTGCCGCCCTATTTTTGCTGCCCATCTTCATTAAAGTGAACACCGGCGAGGATGTAATTAAATTAATGTATAAAAAATATGCAGGCAAATGGTACCGTTCAATGACATTCGATCAAACCACCGAAATATACCGGGACACATCAAAAAAAATTCAAACATGGCACGAATCTGTTTTAAATCCGGATAAATTGAGAATAGACGTCGCTCCGGCCGGGGGCGGCAATACTTATATCATGAGGAATGATTCAACCTATAGTATAGCCAACGGGGTTTTGCAATCCGCATCGGCTCAGCCAAACGATCTTATTTTTTTGTTGGGCGGCATGTATTTTTATCCTGTGGATCAAACCATCGCAATCATTAAAAAACAGGGGTATGATGTGACTAAATTGAGTGAAGATACGCTGAACGGGAAACGGGTTTATATAATTGGGGCCTCGGATAAGAGTGAACAAGTAAACCAGTTGTGGGTCGACAAAAACGACTTGTACCTGGTTCGAATAATCAAATACAATAAAAATAATAAGCAAGACGCCATTTTTGAAAACTATATAAAAATTGGCAATGCAGGGACAGAAACAAAAGTCAGATTTTCAGTTAACGGAAAATTAAGGCAGGTAGAAACTTACTACAATTGCAAATTAGCCCCAGATATTGATTCGCTTCTATTTGACCCTCGGCATTTTCAAAAGATAAGCTATAAAAATTAAGTTCCAATTTTAGCGATTGCAATGTTGGGACAGGAATCAACAAAAAAGTATAAATGATAATTATTATCAGCATGAAATAGAAAGGATTTATTCACTTACCTACCCAGACCTCTTGGGTACCTGATATTGTTCGTATTTCCGATAATTAGAATAGTTCAAAAAAAACATCAACTCAAAAATTTGGTTACCCTTTGTTGGAATAAGCATTTAGAATTTATATCCGGCCAAAGATCAAGATATTCTAATTTAGGGTGATGGTATCTGAAAAACCTACAAATGCCATATAATGCATTGGCATTTAATTATGGTCACGAAAGAAATTAACTCTTTAAGAAAATGCAAAATGAAACCACTGGTCTTAATTAATAATTATATAAACGCAATATTCAGCTGTAAACTGATTATAGGGGCAAGCATTATTTGGCTTTTTTTTCCATCGGAATTTCTTATTGCAAAAAGTAAGGCCGATAGCAGTCAAATTAAGTTCAAACTGCCGTCACCGACAGGAAATTACAGTATTTCTACAGAAATATTTTCAATTACTGACTCCACAAGATTTGATACTGCCCAAAATGCATTAAGAATCATTCCATTTCAAATCTGGTATCCATCTTCAGAGAAATCAATCCCACCTATGTACTACATTCCCTCAACTTTAGTAACTGCGATGGTAAAAGATCAGTACAATAATGTTGACTCGTTAACAATTACTCAATGGGAGGGAATTATTATTCATGCTTCGCTAACTAACACTAATACAATTCCGCCAAAAAAATTTCCGATATTATTTTTTCTTCATGGGTTCGGCGTGAGCCGATACAGTTACATCAGCATAATTGAAGATTTAGTAAGCCATGGGTTTGTTGTCGTTTCGGTGGACAGCCCACATAGCGGATTGCTGACGTTGCCGGATGGGAAAGCAGTCAGCACCATTTATGACGGGAAACCTATACAGAAGTGCGAGAATATGGCAATGGATGTGAAATATATTATGGATTGGCTTCAGCGCACCAAAAATAAATCCATTATAATGATAAAAAAAAATGTTGATTTTAATAAAGCAGGGGTCCTAGGACATTCATTGGGGGGAGCGGCTGCGCTTGAAACCTGCAGGATAGATAACAGATTCTCCGCGTGTATTGATCTGGACGGAGACCCGTTTGGGAAAGTTGAAGAAATTGGTTTAAGTAAACCTACACTCATCCTGTTAAACGAGCCCTTATTTACCCAGGACAGATTTAAGACGCCTGGATCAAGAGCAAAATGGGACTCTATGGGATATGAACGGAAAAAGCTTTGGCAAAACATTTTTCAGAAAAACAAAAAAAATCCATCTTATGCGGTTAGAATTTTAGGAACAAATCATTATACTTTTACAGACTTCCCGTTTGTAACCACACAATATTATAAAAATCCGAATGCCGGCATCATAATAGATAAAAACCGGGGCTTGCTTATTATATCAAGTTATATACGAGCCTTTTTTGACCGCTTTGTTTTAAAGGAAAAAACCATTAGCATTAAAAATATGCCCAAAAAATTTCGTGAAACAAATCTTTACTTATCGACCTAAATTTGAAAATCAGCGTGCATAAAGGGGGTAGCTATTTTGATAATATTGCCAAAGCGAAAATACCACAGCAAGACAGGTCATTTAATAGCTAATCTGACGAAATTAGTGATATTTTGTCCAAACTCAGATAGGAATTTAGGGAACTATTGAGTTTACTCTATTAAAATCGTTTTATACTTAAACCCGAAATACTGGCCCTTTGTCAATCATTCCGCCCTCAAGCTTTTAACGGGGTTAACCATAGCGGCTTTTGCCAACTGAAAACTGACGGTAATAAATGCTATTGGCACTTTGTACCCTGCAACCAATCACGTGTCACACAGGTAAAAATCCGATGCCGTTGAGCCAAGGAGGATTTAGCGTCAGGAAAATTAAGCCTCTACATATACCCATGCATGTTTGCCTGAGAGCAGCTTTTCTTTTACTCGTTTAACATCAGATACTTCGTAGTCGTCAGCTTGCTTCAGTTCTTCGTTGCTCACTTCATAAACCACGCCTTCGACCATGTCGTTTTCGTTACCAGTTTTAATTGCCATTGTATGCAATCGTTGCTCACTCCTGGCCAGCACTGCAGGATCCGTAATCTCAATAGGCGAAAGTCTATAGCCTGTTAAAACATCGTTTGTGCCATTCAATAAGCGCCCGAAAGATTCCATTTGAACCTTTTCTTTTTGCAATGTTCCGTATGAAAATAGATATTCCGGCATTTAAAATAATTTTTAGATTTTTACCTATACGTCTTGTTTTAGTTTGTGAAATTGGTAAACTCCCGGTTTGCCGGGAGTTGTTTACCATAACATCATTCCGCCCTCAAACTCTTGACGGGATTAACCAGGGCCGCTTTTACTGATTGAAAACTGATAGTAATAAATGCTATTACCGCTGTAGAAAATGCAGCCGCCACAAATACCCACCATTCTATATCAACACGGTAGGCAAACCCCAGCAGCCAGCTATGCACGAGCCATAATGCAACAGGAGAGGCTATTATTGATGAAATAAACACCATCTTTATGAAATCGGCAGATAAAAGCAGCATAATGGTTGAGACATTTGCACCCAGCACTTTACGTATACCAATCTCCCTGTTGCGTTTTACCGTCAGGAAAAATGCCAGGCTAAACAAACCCGAACAGGAAAGAAGGATTGCCGCCAGCGCGAAATATTCTATCATCCGGCTAAAATTTTCCTTATCCTTATACTGGCCGTCAATATTCTTATCCAGGAAGCTGTATTCGAAAACACGCTCGGGGAATATTTTATCCCAGGTTTGCTTTATTTGAGCTATTGTCTGGTTTAGATGATCGGGTTGTATGCTTATTGCAAACTCAGTAAACCGCGGAGGGTTAACGTCAATAACAAGCGGCTCCATTGGGTTGTTCAACGAATTAAAATCAAAATCCTTTACTACTCCTACAATGTGTCCGCTTTTTCCATCCGATAGTTTACCCCTGATAAAAGATTTGCCAATTGCATTGGCAGGGGTTTTCCAACCGAAGGAGCGCACCGCGGATTCATTAATAATAAAAGCATTCAGATGGTCGGTTCCATAGACTTTTGAGAAGTTGCGCCCTGCGACAATTTTCATATTTAAAGTTTGGATAAAATTATAATCAACCGACAGCCATGGGACGAAAGTATTGTCCTGTTCGTAATACCCCTGTGGTATCACCAGGCCCCTTACAAAGCCCTGCCCGGGCATTTCAGAAGATGCGCTAACCGCTTTTATTTTGCTGTAATTTGTTAATTCATTCCCAAATGCGATCATTCTTTGGCGCAGCGCTAAATCCATTTTTGTACCGTAGCTAAAGGCGCCGGTCCCAAAAAGGGGCACGACAAGCATTTGGTGTTTCTGAAATCCTAAAGGTTTATTTCGCAGGTACTGCATTTGCTGGAAAATAACTATAGTGCCAATAATTAAAATAATGGACACGGCAAACTGGGTTAACAATAAGGTTTTTTGTATGATATTTCTTTTGGACTGATCACCCAATTTGCCCCTTAAAGCCAGCGACGTTTTGAAACGTGTAATAAAAATAGCCGGGTACAACCCAGCTAAAATGCCGGTTATAAAAAATATAAAACCGAATAGCAGGATATTGTTTACTGTGACCCATGTCAACAAGGTAAGTTGTTTATTGGTGAGCTGGTTTAAAACAGGAAGGGTAATCTGCGTCAAAATAGCCGCCAGCAAAAATGCAATAAAACTTGTAAGCAGTGTGGCGCATAAAAATTGCACCATTAATTGTTTTTTATCAGCTCCAAGTACCTTGCGCACGCCAACCTCTTTAATACGGTTGATTGAACGGGCAACAGAAAGATTGATAAAATTAACATTAGCGATCAGCAAAATCAAAAAAGCGATCCCGGCAAATACATAGATATAAGTTATGTCACTACTGCTCGGATTGCCAATAATTTTTGAAGCATATAAATGAATATCCTGCAAAGGCTGCAGCATAACTGTATTCATCTGCCGGTTGCGTACGGTACCGTCGTTTTGTAAATGCCGGTTCATGGCCAGCTCAATATTTTTAGGCTGTTGTCCCGGTTTTAATAATATCCAGGTATCGCAAGGATTAAAGGTCCAATCATTTTTTATAAAATCTGCAAAAAAAGGGCTTTCAACATGGTAAACTGTTTCAAAAGAGATCAAAAAATCAAATTTTATATCGGAATTATCAGGCATCTTTTTCACAACTCCCGTCACCTGCAGCAATACTTTGTTATCGTAAAACAAGAATTTGCCGAGCGGGTTTGTTGTGCCAAAATATTTCCCGGCCATTTCATCGGTAATCACAATCTTATCAGGCGCGGAAAGAGCAGTGTTTCCATCCCCTGCTATAAAAGGAATAGAAAACACAGTAAATACATCCTGATCGGCAAAATAAGCGCCCTGCTCCTGGAACCTTTTTACATCGGCGCCTGTATTTTTCCTGGCTTCCATCTCCCCGCTGCGCTGATAAAACTTCACTACTTTTTCAATACCTGGTATCTTTAAGGTAAGGGCTTTCGAAAAAGGGATCGGCGTTGACGAATATACATTTACACCTGCATTGGTCTTGCTTTGCCAGTTAATACGGTAAATATTGTCAATATTGGTATTAAATTTATTGTACGATAATTCATCTTTTACGTAGATAAGGATCAGCATGCAGCAAGCCATACCGATTGCCAGGCCTGTAATGCTGATAAGTGAAGATGTTTTATCATTCAAAAGGTCCCTGTAAGCTGATTTGAAGTAATTTCTAAACATATTTCAATAATTTATTTATTTAACATGGGGTCACATTCCGGCTTTCGCATATGCTTTGAAATATTTTTTTCATAACTGCTTTTTATTTAAACATGTTTTTTCCGGGTTTTTTATTTTTCCTTTTGAAATAAGGAAGCAAGAGCAAAATAGTGATCAGCACATCACCTAAACCTGCGAGTGCAAACATCCACCATTCAAGTTTAATATGGTAGTCAAAATTTTCCAGCCATTTATTCAGCGTATACCAGCCAAGGAGCAGAGGCAATGCGATAATAAGTGCAACAGCTATGAATACTAAAAATTCTGAAGAGAATAATCTGCCAAACGACAATCGAAAAATGTCAATAGCCGAAACCCTCTTTTTTTTAGTTGCATTTCCCCAATTGGGTTTCAAATACTTTTTTATCATTATTTTTTTACCAGTCTAATGTTTTGCCGGCCTTTGCCCTTACTCTTTTGCATTAAATGCCGCCTGAATGATTTTTCTTTATAAAGGTTAAACAGAAGGTGATACGTACTTGTTGTGTACTTTATGTTCATAAACAAATAAAATACCCGAATGCATTTTTCATCGGAAATCGGACAATCAATGATGCTATGCATTAAAACTGACCTACCAATATTTGCGCTTAATATCGTCCAAAAAAGTGCCTTTATAGTCCCCCCTTAAGGGGGATATTTAAAATAGGAGATTGCACTTTGTCAAAATTGCGTCAACATTGTGTCATTAAAAAAGAATACATTCCTGGAGTTTCAAAAAACCATCGTTTTTGAGTATTCAGCCCTTACCCGCTTCCCACTCTTTCAATCTCATCATCGGCGCCGGTATTCGCGTGTTTGTCGGCTTTATAAGCTTTGCCAAAGCGGTAACTAAAGGAAAGGGTTATTACCCGGGTATCGCGCAGTTCTTTAAAGTACTCGGTAGCGTTGGGGAACTGGGTGAGGCCTTCCATCCAATCCGTATGAAAAACATCGCGGTAGCTAAGCTTTATGGTGGCGTTCTTGTTTAATATCGGCCTTGATAACCCCAATGAAAGCTGCCCGGTTGGGTATAAAAGCTCCTGTATGTCGTTACGGGCGCGGGTGGTATAGGCGCCGGTAATTTCGGTGGTATAGATACCGGCAATAATAAACTGGCTGGTTGCATTAACACTCAGTTGGTTGATGGTGCTGGTGTAGTCGTTGCCGTTAAAGCCCGCCAGTTGCTTGTGGTTAAAAACGGCTTCCGCTGTGAACGACCACCACTTAAATGGGGATGCCGACACTGCTTCCGAAAACCCCAGGTTATAGGTATGCCCCACATTGCCCTGCGAGTATAGAAGTATCTGCTTTGACGTATCGGCCAGGAAAAGCTGCGAAAAATAATTGCTGATCACACTGTACGAAAGGGAGGTGGTGAGCAGGTTTTTGAATTGGTGGCTCAACTGCAGGTTCCAGCTGTATTGGGGCAGGATGTAAGGGTTGCCGGTTTCGTAGGTGTATTTGTTGATGATAAACAAAAAGGGGTTCAGCACCTGGAAAGCGGGCCTGTCGATGCGGCGGCCGGCACTGAGACTGAATGTGTTGGCTGAATCCACCTGGTAGCTGATGTAGCCGCTTGGGAAAAAGCCGCCGTAATTGCGTGAGAAAGCGGAATCTTTTTGAATGGCATTACCCAACTGATCAGCATGGTAGCCGGTATGCTCGTACCGCAGGCCAGCCTGAAAGGTGATACGATCATATTTCTGCTCGAAATCGCTGTAAAGCGCATGGATAGTTTCATTGTAGACGAAATGGTTGCTTTTTGTATCGTCGTCAACATATTCGGTACCGTCGAAATTTTGGTACGCTGCCGAATTGTCGGTGCTGCTGTGCGCCGACTTCCAGCCAGCCTCAAAGGTTCCGTTTTTGCCTACTTTTAAGGTATAACCTACTTTACCCGTAAGGATATTGATGGAGGTGGGGATGTTTGCCCGCGACAGCTCATTATACCCGCCGGGCGCCTGCAGCTGGTAGTCGAAATTCTGATCGCTGGAGATGGCATAATGCAACAGGTCGAAGTCGGCGGCAATATCCTGCGACGGCGATAGGGTGTGCCTGGCGTTGAGGTTGATCGCGCCGTTTCTAAAGCCGTCGTTGTTTTTATTGTCCGTAAATATGGCTGAATCCAGTGCACCCGAGGGATTTAACCAGCGGGCCAGGTCGGTATTGTTCCCGTCGCGGTTGATGGTGGTGCCGGTTAGCACAATGCCGATGGTGGTTTTGGCATCAAGGGAATAATCCACACCTGTTTTAATGGTATTGTTTAAAAAGTTCCCTTTAAAATAAGCCGGCTGCTCGAGTTGGGAGAGTAGCGTACCATTGTTGTCGTAGTATTTGCGCAGGGCGTACAGGTCAAGGTAGTATTGCACATAATTCAGGTTATAGTTAATAAAGGTATTGAACTTGCCGCTGCGGTAGTTAAGCACCAGGTTATCGCTGTTTTTTGGATAAACACCCTCGCCAACCGAAGTAGTAAACGTGCCGTTAAAGCCCATCTGCTTATTCTTTTTCGTTTTTATATTAATAATACCTGCACTGCCGCTGGCATCGTATTTGGCCGTCGGGTTGGCGATCAGTTCTATCTGGTCAACCTGCGAGGAGCTCATACTGCTGAGCAGGTTATTCAGATCATCTCCGTTGAGATAGGTGGGTTTATCGTCAATGGTTACCAGTACCCCTGACTTGCCCTGCAGCGAAATGCCCCCGTTACGGTCGACGGTCACACCCGGTGATTTTTCTAAAACTTCCAGCACCGTTGTACCCACATTAGTAACCGAAGCATTGACATTTACCACCACTTTACCCTGTTTTTGCTCCACCAATGGTACCTGTGCGGTAACGTTTACCTGATGTAATGCAATGCTTGCCGGTTGCAGCGTGATTGTAACTGTATCCAGATCCGTGGGAAATTTATAGATACCTGTTGTTTGCTGCTTATAGCCTGTATAGATAACCGAAAATATATATGCCCCATCCGGGATCTTTTCAAATCCGGCAATTCCCTTCGCATCAGTAACAGCAATTTTTACCAGGTTGTTATCTTTCAATAGTTGTACTGTGGCACCTTCAACTGGATGTGACTTTTCATTTACAACCGTCAGTAGAAAATCAGGCCGTTTACTTATAACCGTTTGACTATAAGCAATGGAGGTAATTAAAAATAACACAATTAACCAGGCCATTTTTTTTATACTTATCATTGGCGGTTTAATCGTTTGTTGGTTAATTAGTTAGTTGGTTCATTGGTTCAGACAACTATTCGCTTTTTAAACTTTTAACAGGGTTGGCAATTGCTGCTTTAATAGATTGAAAACTTACTGTAAACAAGGCAATAAGTATTGCCAGCAATCCAGCTAAGGCAAACATCCACCAGCTAAGAGTTATCCGGTACGCAAATGCTTGAAGCCACCACTTACTCATGCCATACCAGGCTATCGGTATAGCGATGATAAAAGATATGATAACGAGTTTTAAAAAGTCTTTGGACAATAACCGAACGATACTCCATACACTTGCCCCCAGCACCTTGCGGATGCCTATCTCTTTATTTCGCTGCTCAGCGCTAAAGGCGGCAAGGCCAAATAAACCGAGGCATGAAATAACGAGGGCTATTAAAGTAAATGAGTTAATAATCCTCGACAGCGTAATTTCTGTTTCATATTGCTTTTGCACTTCTGCATCCAAAAAGGAATATTCAAAAGGTGCAGCAGATATATCTTTTTGCCAAATTGCCTCAATTTTTCCAAGCAGATCCTTATAATTTTTGCTGTTTACAGAAACGATCATATTAGAAAAGTCCGCAACTTTGGTATCGTAGATCAGCATAAAAGGCCTTACGCCATCATGTAATGAGTTATAATTAAAATCCTTCATTACACCTGCGATAGTCACAAAGGTTGGCGGATTTGGCGGGTTAGGAGTATACAGCCGGGTGCCGGGTGCCGTTTCCGGCTTCAATCCTAATCTTTTGGCAAGCGCTTGGTTGATCAGCACTTTTCCCGAATCTTTTAACATAAAATCCCTGCCGCTAATTAATTTTATGCCATTGGCTTTCACAAAGTTTTCATCGGTGGCTATATTTTGGACATCCGTCAAACTGGCGGGATCTCCCCCGGCCAGGTAAACACCGTAATCATGGCCTACAAACTGGCTAAGATAATTATCAGCTTTACTAACAGCTTTTACTTCGGCCAACTGACTCAGGTCGTTTGCAAAAGATTGCATTTTACTTTGTGTATCGCCTGTGAAAAAGCTAAAAATGAATTTCTGGTCTTTTTCAAACCCCAGGTCCTTATTTTTTATATAATTCAACTGGCTGTAGATGATGATAATTCCAATAATAAGTACGATGGACAGTACAAATTGAAACACTACCAGTGACCGGCGAATGCCTGCTGCCGAAACATGACTTGTGAAATTCCCTTTTATTACTTTTATCGCTATAAAAGCGGAAAGATAGAAAGCAGGATAGCTTCCTGCAACTAAGCCTGTAACCACAATAATGCTGGTCAGCATCAACCAAAGCCAGTAATTCCTAAAAAGGAATAAATGAATATCTGTGTGAGTAATTTGATTGAGATAAGGAAGCGCTAACAATAATAGGGGCAATGCTATTATCACGCCAATAAATGACAATAAAAACGATTCGCCCAAAAACTGTTTGACCAAATCAGACCTACCGGCTCCAATAACTTTCCTCACCCCAACTTCCTGGGCTCTTTTTGATGCACGGGCAGTGGATAGGTTCATAAAATTAATACAAGCAATAACCTGGATCAATACTGCTATCAATATCAGGATATTCAGGAATGAGGGACTAATCGTTTTACTCAGTTCAACATCATACCCCGGTGTGGTATGTATAGTTGTAACGGGTTGCAAATGTAGTTGTTTTTGCATCCCGCTTTGTCTCAATTGTTGTGAGCCATATTTATTTAAAAAGTCAGGAAGTTTTTTTTCAAGTGCGGCGGCGTTTGCATCCGGCCGAAGTTTTACATAAGAACTTGCAAAGTTATTTCCTGCCCAGGAAGTGTTCTTGAGTGTATAATCACCTATACCACCGCTATTCATTGTAATAAACATATTGGCCTGAATATGGGATTTGCCCAAACTTTCATCCACTACCCCGGTTACCTTAAAATCATGCTTACCGTAGACATTATTAATAGTGATTACTTTATCAACCGGATCTTCATTACCAAAAAGCTTGTCAGCAACTGGTTTTAGCAATACAACTGAGTAAGGCTCCATCAATGCCTTTATTACGTTACCGTTGTCAAAGTGATAGGTAAATACATCGAAAAAAGTTGAATCAACAAAAACAGCATCTTTTTCATAAAAAGACTTTTCCTTATAACTTAAAAGGTGCTGTTTTACGCCCCACATAGCTGTGGATACAACCCTGGTAAACTGCAGCACTTCGCCAAAATCATGCTGCATAGCCGGGGCTATTGGCGGCGACGCGGTTGAATTATCATGTTTATCGCCGGTTAGCTGAAGCGAGCTATTAATACGGTAAATATCCTTTGCATTTTTATGATGTTTATCATAACTGTATTGGTCCTGTACATATAATAAAATATACAGGCAGCAGAGCGTGCCGGCGGCTAAACCAAAAATATTGATTAAGCTGAAAGTTTTGTTTTTAAACAAAAAACGGAGGGCGGTTTTAAGATAGCTTTTTAACATAATTGTTTACATAATTGTTTATTAGTTAAATATTTAATTGGTTCAATTTGTGCCGGCTTTCCGTGTTGATTTACTTTTTTATCGGTCATTTGTTCATTCGTTTACTTTTACCTTTCTGCTTTAAGAAATTCCTGAATTATTTTCCTTTATAAACATTATTACTCCTGTCGATATCCGGAAGCTGCCTGTCGGGATCAAGTTCGACAGACTGAATAACGGATGTTGAAGGGTACATAAATGTCCACAGGCTGCCCCGCTGCCAGATATTTACCGGCAGGTGCAACGTTTCTGTTTTGCCATTTGCCTGTATTATTTTCAAGTCGACCGGCATCGCCATTTTTTCTTTATTTACCAGGGTTATAAAGGCGCCGTTAGCCGGGTTATCATTCACATATCTTACTGTTTGTATGGCCTGGTCAAGTTTCCAGGTGGTAAAAAACCAGGGCTGAAAGAACCAGTTCAGGTCTTCGCCCGCTGCATCGTTCATCGCCCTGAAAAAATCATACGGCAAAGGGTGTTTATACGCCCAATGTTTAATGTATTCATTAAATGCATAATCAAACCTGTCGGGGCCAAGCACTACATTGCGCAGCATGTCCAAACCCAAAGCTGTTTTATTATAATACTGGCCGTAATTAGTTATAGCGTCCGGCGGGGTCATTAGAGGGTCTTTTTCTCTTTTCATCCCATTAGCTATTCCTGGTGCATTTCTGTTTTTACTGTCAAAATACTCACCGTTATTAAACTTTTCAGTTGAATATTCATTAATAAAGGTATTAAAGCCTTCATCCATCCACATAAATTTTCGCTCGTTTGTGCCAACTATCATCGGGAACCAGTTGTGGCCTATCTCATGGGTAACATCGTTAAAAAGGTTGCCATTCTTAAAATTGCTTAAACAAAAGATTATGCCCGGATATTCCATTCCCAACGCTACTCCTGATACACTGGTGGCAGAATTCCATGGATACTCAAAATATTTGTTTGAATAAATTTCGATACTGTATTTCAGATATTCGGTTGAACGGCTCCACGAATCGTTGCCTGAACTTTCAACAGGGTAAGTGCTCATGGCAATACATTTGCGCCCTGATGGTAGATTAACCCTTGCAGCGTCCCAAATAAATGCTGGCGAAGCCGCCCAGGCTACGTCGCGTGTATTCAGCATTTTAAAATGCCAGGTTGATGTCCCTTTATTAGGATGCGTATTTTCCTGTCCAACTTCTTCAGGCTTTATGATCATGACCGTTTTATCATTGTTGCGTGCTTCTTCAAGCCTGCTAATCTGGGTTGAGGTAAGCACTTTATCCCCGTTTTGCAGGTCGCCTGAGCCTGCAACCGTCATATTTGCCGGAGCGGTTATATAATAATCATAATCGCCATAATCACAGTAAAATTCACCTGATCCCATATAGGGCAGGGTGTTCCATCCTTCAACATCGTCGTAAACGCACATGCGCGGGTACCACTGTGCAATTTCATAAACCCAGCCTTGTTTAAACTTCTGACGGCCCATACGGTCGGCGCCGTAATAAGGAATGGAAAAGCTGTAATTTACTTTAACTTGAATTTTTTCTCCTTTAGGCCCCATCGGGGTGTTCAATCGCAGTTGCATACGTGCGTCGGTGATCACAGGATCAACTTTATAGCTTTGCCCTTTATAAGTTACCGATACCGATTCGATATGATAGCCCCCGCGGTTATAGCCCTTAACATCAAAACGGTTTCCCCCGATAGGAACCGTGGCTGCTCCCCGCGAATCGGGTCTAAACAGGTTTTGGTCAAGTTGAATCCATAAATAATCCAGGTTATCCGGGCTGTTATTGGTATAATTTATGATCACTTCTCCGGTAATGGTAGTATCCTGGCCGCCTTCGCTCAGGCTTGCCTTGATCTGGTAATCGGCGCGGTTTTGCCAGTAGTGCTGACCTGGTTGCCCGCTTGCGGAGCGGGTATCGCCGGTAGTAGTCGGCCACACAATCGGGCCAAACACTTCATTGTGGTCGTATTTTATAGAATCTGAAGATGTTTGTGCAAATACTGCAGTCGCGGTCAGGAGTAAGCCTAGTACGCCCGACAAATAGCTTAATTTTAAGTGGTGCATTTTTATATTTTATATTTTGAATCGTATTATCCCGTTCAACACTGCATCTGAGTTTTGACGTTCATTCAATAAATCAAAACTTAAAATGGTTATAGTATAAATTCCGATTAAAACCAAAAAAACGAATACTCGTTTTGTGTTCACTAAAAATTCAAAAGCGTTTTTATAAGAACCCGGACAATCGATGATGCTGTGGGTTAAAACTGACCTACCAATATTTATCTACAATATCATTCAAAATACTGTGTTTAAAGTCACCCTTTAAGGGGGATTTTTTAGAAAGGAGATAGCAATAGTCTAACACTGCGCCAGGCGACGTATCATTAGAGAAAAAAAAACAACACTGAAGGTCTGTCATTTGAGATACGGATCCTGTTATGGATTTGATATTGAAAAAATATGATTGAATTGATTATCTTTTTTAAGTCATAGCTGAACATTAAAAAGCCTTGGTAACCTGATCCGAAGGCTTTTTAGAACTCCTTTATCCACTAACTCAAGAAACTTCACTCTGCAAGCTAAAAATCGCAATTGTTCTTTAAACTGCTTTGTCTGGATTTCAAAAAAGATATTTTCAGCGGGACATTTTTATTTCTGCCCATCATAATTTCAGCAATAATCAGATTTGGTACCCAGCATAGCCACGATACGATATGGTAAGCTGTAATAAAGTCCCAATGCGCTATTAACTGAAAGGCAGGCATCCAAATCCTTAATGTAACTGCCGAAAAAGTAAGTGCATAATTGCGTACCATCCAATTTTCATGTTGTATAATATTTCCTTTTAGAATTGAAGTATATGCTTTTGATATTGTGAAGAACCAGAGAATTGCAAGAACTCCAAAACCCGTTGTGGTAATAATGCCCCCGATTGCAAAAACCGCAATAAACAAAGCCGCAACACTGCTTAGCATTACCGCAATGACATATATTTTTCCAACAAAGCGATGAGCATTTATATATTTATACCTTAAGCGTTGGCTGAATTGAGTCCAACCGGTTAACAAGGCTATGCCACCAAAGGTAATGTGTATATAGAATGCAGTATGCCAGTAAAAATTTCTTACCAGTTGTATAGGTTTTTGGTGAAACAAACCGAAGTGATCCGTATTCAATAGGTAATAAGTTAGTGGATATAGGCCAATAACAATGGCAAAGAATGCGAAGGGAATCCATGGTAGATTTTTTACTCTCATTTTCTTAATTAAATAGTTAAAACTAGAATAATTAGAGCCCAAAGATACTGACGGATAAAAACGGAAGGGCTTTTATGAGGCTTCACCCGATAGGGATAGCCTATTTTTT
>Ga0207042_1085_pt1 | contig 19583 bp, 11 predicted proteins | sample Alteio_BWMinCont_70_FD_153310 | JGI IMG/M metagenome (GOLD analysis project Ga0207042, IMG submission 153310) | Enriched cells from forest soil in Barre Woods Harvard Forest LTER site, Petersham, Massachusetts, United States -... | ecosystem: Environmental > Terrestrial > Soil > Temperate forest >... | reverse complement strand
TACTGCTTGCACTTTGGTTGCGTTACAACAGCGCCGATACTTCGCTATCCTTCGAAATCATGATCGACATCTTGCTGATCGTCGTCATCGGCGGCATGGGAACCTTGTATGGCGCAATTTGCGGTGCAACAATATTCATTTTGGCGCAAAGCTATTTGGAAGATCTGATGGCACGCGGCGCCAATGCGACACAGGATATTCCCGTGCTGTCGACCCTGTTGTCGCCAGATCGCTGGTTGCTATGGATGGGGGTATTGTTTGTTTTGTCGGTGTACTTTTTACCTGCGGGTATTGTTGGGAAATTGCGGATGTCTAAACGTTAAAGGTCCTTATGTCCGCATTGGAAAATATTTCGACGACCAAGCCGCTGCTAACCGCGTTAGCGTTGTCGCTGGGCGCTGCAATTTCACTGGGAATGACGCGTTTTTCTTACGCACTGTTGTTATCCCCTATGCGCGCCGACCTCGGTTGGAATTACCTGCTGGCTGGCAGCATGAATACCGCCAATGCACTTGGGTATTTTGTCGGAGCTTTGCTGACGCCAGCATTGATGCGCCGTGTCGGCGCGCAAAATGCACTTTTCATCGGTTCCATTCTGGCCAGTATCTTTATGATCTTGTGCGGCTTCGTAACCGATACCAACCTATTATTGTTACAGCGCATAATGGCCGGCGTGACAAGCGCGTTTGTCTTCATCGCGGGCGGGGTTTTGGCTGCGCGCCTGGGTTCGCTGCACCTTAAGCGCGCTGGGCTGTTAATCGGCTTATATTACGGCGGAACTGGATTTGGAATTGTACTTTCCGCACTACTGGTGCCAGTGACGATTGACTTGGCAAATGCTCATGGTTCGGCACACGCCTGGCAATGGGCCTGGCTCGCATTGGGATTTTCATGCTTGATGGCGGTATTGATCATGGCACGGCCGGTGCGCGATATCGACGGCGTCATTGCGGCCACTGGCGAACACGGAAAATTCAAAGCGCAGCATACACAAAAATAACAACACAGTGACGCCAAACACAAGGTAATACGTAATGAGCTTGCCATCGACGGCCACACCAAATAACGGTCGCTCAAACAATTGGTAACTAGGTGACAAGACGTCCGGCAAGCTGAAATTCAAACCGTCCTCACCGCCAGTCAGGCTCGACATTTGCGAAGCTAGCGTCTGAAATGCAAATGCAACCGCGAGCGTGATCATTGAATAGAAAATTGCCCGCACCCGTAACGAAAAGAGGGCAATCACGACCGATAACACTGTCGACAATAGCACGGCGAGGCCGATACCGGCCAACAGAGCGCCCCAGGTCGGTCCCAGGTTGCTACAAGCAATCGCGACACCATAGGCACCGATTCCAAAGAACATAGTATGTGCGAATGACACGATGCCAGTAAACCCGAGCAACAAATCGTAACTTGCCACCAGCACGATGAAGATCAGGATTTTGGCCGCAACATTCAAGGCCTTGGCTCCGGGAAACAAGAATGGAGCACAAGCCAACGTCAGCACGATCATAATCAACAGCGCGGCAAGTATTCGGCTGCGTGGCAAATCACCGGAGAGTAGTCGAGTAATCATTTTTATCGCTCAGTTACCGGTCAGCCAACGGATAAAGACCTTGCGGACGCCATAATAATATCGCCATCATCAGCAAGATATTGGAAAACAAGGCCACCTTTGGCAATAGAAAGCCGGTGTAATTTGCCATCAAGCCGATTAATATCGCTCCGACAAAGCTGCCGCTGATTGAGCCTAGCCCGCCCATAATGATGACCATGAAGATCAGTACATTGACTTGTGTCCCCATCTGCGGCGTCACGGTTTGTTGATACAAACCCCACATCACGCCACCTAAACCAGCCAATGCCGATCCTGCGGCAAAGACGCCGATAAATAAGCGCCTGATCCGATAACCAAGACTCTCCACCATGTCCAGATTTTGCACACCGGCGCGTATCAATAAACCGACCTTGGTGCGGTTAAGCACGACAATGACGCAGATAAATACGATCAGTCCAACCGCCATCGCTAATAAACGATACTTCTCAATTGCCACGTCACCCCACACGTATGAACCGCCCAATGTCGTCGGCAATGGCAGAGCCATTTGTTGTGGTCCCCATAGCATCTTGATCAACTCCTGACCGACCACCATTCCTCCCATCGTGATTAATATTTGCTTTAAATGCTGGCCGTAGACGCCGCGAATCAAAAGCCGTTCGAACACGACGCCAGCCGCCCCGGCGACCAACATCGCTGCCAACGCCGCCACACCAAACGCTGCCAAATTCAAACCAAGATTGTGGGCTTGGCTCCACTGCGGCAATGCGCCTAGTACCGTGACGGTGACAAATGCGCCGATTGCGATAAAGAGGCCGTGCGCAAAATTGAAGACATCCATCAGACCAAAGATCAATGTCAAGCCGGAGGCGATAATGAAGATAATCATCCCCATCGCCAAGCCCGCAACAGTTAGCGTGACCCATGTAGATACAGAACCGATAGCGACAAATCCGATCAGCATCAGTAACGGCGCCAACAATAACGGTGGCAAGTCGATCTTGCGCAGCACGCGATTGATCGATCCGATTAAGGTGTTGACGGTCACTTCATCGGTGCTCTTTTGATTTAATGTCGCACGCATTTACCGCTTTCCTATTGATGCGCAGCCAGTGACAATCCCAGCAAGCGGATTTGCAGCATTTCATCTTCTGCCAATGCCGCCATAGGACCGTTATGCACGATTCGGCCATTGTCCATCACCGCCACCGTATCCCCCAATTGCCGCGCGAAATTAAAATTCTGTTCGACCAATAAAATCGTGGTGTCGGTCTTCTTCAATTCACGAAAGGCTTCGATCATATTGGTCACTATCGCCGGCGCCAGACCTTTGCTTGGCTCGTCGATCAACATCAGCAGGCGCGGCTCGACCATCGCCCGCGCCATCGCCAGCATTTGCTTTTGCCCACCCGAGAGCTTGCCGGCGGGGTGTTGCCAGAATTTCTTCATTGCCGGAAATAAGCTAAAGATCCATTCCAGGCGCCGGTCGTCGATGTCGTCGATACGTTTCGCCTTGCGCGCCGCCAACAGCATGTTTTCGCGCACCGTCAGGTCGCCGAAGATACCCATATTTTCCGGCACATAGGCGATCCCGCTGCGCGCCAGATCGGCGGTCGCGGTGCCGACGATATCGCGCTCGTTAAAGACGATCTGGCCGCGTGAAGCGCGCCACAATCCCATGATGGTGCGTAGAGTGGTTGATTTCCCCGCGCCGTTGCGCCCGAGCAGCATCGTCAATTGCCCGCGTGGCACGTGCAAGTCGACGCCATGCAAGATGTGATAGGCACCGATATGGGTATGCACGCCGTTCAACGTCAACAACGGCGCACTCATGCAGCATCTTCCATCGGTGCCAACCCTAAATAGGCTTGTTGCACAACAGGCGACGCAATCACTGCTTCCGGCTCGCCATCGGCCATCAAGCTACCGTTATGCAACACCACAATGCGGTCGGCCAACTCCCGCACTACATCCATCTTATGTTCGACCAGCAGAATGGTTTTCGCACTGCTCTTTTTCAACGTACGGATCAAATCCAGGATCACCGGCACTTCGTCGATACTCATGCCCGCAGTCGGTTCGTCAAACATATAGATTTCAGGGTCGAGCGCGATCAACATGCCAACTTCAAGTTTGCGTTGATCGCCATGTGACAACATCGCGGCATGCACATCGCGTTTCGCAGTTAATGCCACCATCTCCAATACCTGCTCGGCACGTGCGATCAGATCGCGGTGTCGACTCCACACGTGAACCAAATCCAATCCAAGGCGGCGCTGCGATTGCAGAACCAGACGGACGTTTTCCAGCACCGTCAAATAAGGAAAGAGATTGGTCAACTGAAAGGCACGGCCGATACCCGCATGGGCGCGCGCCGAGGTACGCATGCTCGTGATATCGCGCCCATTCATAATTACATGGCCGGATGACGGCTTGAGTTGGCCGGAAATCAGATTGAAATAAGTGGTCTTGCCGGCCCCGTTTGGCCCGACGATGGCAGTCAAAGTATTGCGATGAAATCGGCAAGACACCTGGTTGACTGCGACGTGTCCGCCAAATTGAATGCTGAGCTCCCGCGTTTCCAACGAGATCTCAGCTATTTTATGTGGCCCTGATGTCACCGTTTGTTTTGAATCGGGATATTCATTTCATTGGGCGTGATTTCGTGCACCAGTTCCGGCACGCCCCACGCAAATGCCGGATCGATCTTGATCTTGAAATGATACATCGATTGCATCGCCTGATGATCTTCCTTGCGGAAAGTCATGGTACCTTTCGGTGTTTCGAAGTTCATACCTTCCATCGCGGAAATCAATTTCTCGGTATCAGTATTGCCGCCTGTTTTTTTCAAAGCCTCCACCACGGCAATTCCAGCCGCCATGCCGCCAGCTGTGAAAAAATCCGGGGGCGATTTGAATCGTTTATAGTGCTCGGCCACCAGCCACGTATTAACCGGATTCTTTGGGATGGCAAAATAATAGTACAGTGCACCTTCCATGCCCGGCAGCTTTTTGAAAGCTGTCATCGCCGGCAGGATATTTCCGCCGGTCGAAATTTCGATGCCATAGCGTTTTTTCAAATCCATATCCGCAAGTTTGCCGAATGGATCACCCGCCCCGGCCCAGATCAGCCACAGAATTTTGCGACCCGGCTTGTCTTTGAGTGCGTCGATAATGCGTTGCGCGCCGGCGGTGAAATCGGTGGTGGTTGGCGGCAGATATTCTTCGTGGACCAAACTGGCTTTCTTCAACGCCCCCTTGAATGCTTTGATGCCGTCGCGCCCAAACGCGTTGTCGGTCCCCAGTGTTGCAATACTGACACCCTCTTTATCGACCGCATAGGCGTTGGAAATTGCGTCTTGCGAAGAATTGCGCCCGGTTCGAAAGATGTAGCGATTCCATTTGTCGCCGGTGATCGAATCGGCGACCGCAGGCTCCACCAACAAAATTTTCTTGTATTCCTGCGCCACCGGCAACATTGCAATCGCAACGCCGGACGCTGTCGGCCCCACGGCAATATCTGCCTTGTCGTCCTGATAGGCGGCAGCAAGTTGCGATTTGCCGATATCCGGTTTGCCTTGGTCATCCTTTTCGACGACGACGATTTTCTTGCCATTGACTTGCATGCTGCCTTGGGTTGCATAGTCCAAACCCAACATGAATCCGGTTTCCGTCTGCTTGGCGTAAGCCTCAAGTGGCCCAGTCTTGGAGTAAATCAGCGCAACAGTGACATCTTTCGCGTAGAGCGGTGCCATGCAGCACAACATTCCGATAGCAGCGAGCAGGATTCGTCTCATGTTCCAGATCCTCGTATGGGTTGGTAAGCGTTATCAAGAATACCTTACGCCCGTCTACCGAGATAGCTGTATGAATGCGATATGTCAACAATCGACGTGCATATTGATGAAATCGTTGTAAAAATGCGTAGGCGACAAATCGCAAAATCTCAACCTGTACATGGTGACTGCTACAAAATGCTGTCGGGAAAACAGCGCTGTATCGCCGTTGGCATTGCAAGCTGCTTTAATTCTTGCTGCGAGTGACAGTCGAACATGGAACCCAACAACTGACGGCCAACAGTCTTTAAAATCGCAATACCGCTTTTGCCGACACCAGTATCGGAATTTCGCTGCGCCCCGGGAACGTACCGAATTCAACATGATTTTTTCCAAAGAGGTTCTGCGCAGTTAAAGATAGCTCCAAATCACGTCGCGGTTTCCACGCATATCGCATATCTATCGCGTTGTAGGCCGGCACAACTGGATTGGGAAGTGCACCGATACGGCGCAAAGCACAGTCCCACTCCTGATTTTCAAACAGATTGAGTGCCGAGCGCACAGAAATCTGGTATTTTGGATCGTCACCCAAGGCACTGGGGCCAGTTGGGTCGCGACTACCCGCCTCAATTCGAATATTTTCGCGCAACTCATTCCAGCCGGCACTCAAGCGCCAGTCCGGCGTGGCTTGATAGCTTGCCCAAGTTTCAAATCCATACGTTGAGCCTTCCATCATATTTTGGATCACGGCCGGCGGTGGCTCGCCGCTTCTGAGATCGTTGTAGAAATTGAAAAATCCAGTGATAGAGTAAGACAACGAATTGGTCGGTTGCGCCCGATATCCGAGTTCGATCACTTTCGCGACTTCCGACTTGAAATCTGGTCCACCTTTAATAATCGGAATTAATGGACGTCCTGGGAGATGGAGGTAAAGATAAAAATCCGTATCGAGGCGCGCAGGGGCACGCACCGCCCTTGAGATTTCACCCCACCACAACGCTGCCTCAGTGGGTTTATAGGCAAAGCGGACGCTGGGCAAATATTCTACGCCAGTGTATACATTGGTTTCTGCTTTTAGACCCAACGTAAGCGTCAATTTATCAGTGAGTGTTTTCTCGTCCTGGATAAACAAATTGCGCCAACTCAAGCCTGCATCTGTCGGTAGGAACGCCTCCGGTAATTCGTTGCCTTTTGCAATATACGCGTGCGTATCGTCTCTCGCAAAGCGGTAGCCTCCGCCCAAAAGAATCTTGTCGGTTTCCTTTAGTTTGAACGTGTACTGGGATTCGATATCGAATATATATTCCTGATCACGAAAAGTAAATGGATCATCGTTGTCTGTGTATTGATAATTGGCTTGCAAGTTGAAGTTAGATCCATCTTCAAATTGACGTGTCCAACGAACCAGCAAATTTCCGCCGGACACCCTCGGTGAATCTACCGGATCCAGATCAGACTTTCCGCGGTATGCATCGCCCTGAACGGTAAAATTGCCAATATTCTGACGCCAATCGGTGCGAAATCCAATCTGCCCGGTTTGCCAATCGTCTAGAGCGGAGTGTCCGTTTTGCTCGGTCGTATTGTCGCTGTCCAATCCCATGCCGTAGATGCGGAAATTCCCGGCGTCACCAATTTTCCCACCGTACCGAAAACTTCCCCCTTTGCTGCGACTACCATCTCCGGTCGAGATTAATCCGCCTTGTGTGTTTTCAGAACTACGGGTAATAATGTTAATGACGCCATTGACCGCATTTGCTCCCCATATGGTACCGCCTGGGCCGCTAATGACTTCGATGCGATCAACGTCCTCCAGCATCACGAACTGCGAGTCCCAGTTGACGCCGGAATACAGAGGGGTATATACGGTACGCCCGTCTATCAAAACCAGTAATTTATTGTCGAAGGCCGTGTTGAATCCGCGCGCGCTTATTTCATATTGTCCATTTTGGACTTCTGCTACTTGAAGGTTTGGGGCCAACCGTAATGCGTCGGGCAAAGTTGTTGCACCGGAACGTCGAATGTCATCGCTGGTAATGACAAAAATTGCCGCTGGTGCGTCCGCGAGTCGTTCAGGTTGCTTCGAAACGGATGTTATCTGGATGTTACTGAGCTCTTCGATACTAAGTCTACTCAACGAATCCATATCAGGTGCGTTTGCCAACACGTGGTTGCCCGCGAATGCCAAGCTCACGCACGCCCCGCCAAAGGTTAAATTTCTTAGTTTATTAATCTTCTTTTTTTTACAAATTGCATTGTTGAATCGGGTTTGGTGTATCAAAATCAACGCGCATATTGATGTCTTCGGCATCTTATTTTCCTTGATCAAGGCCGCACATTGAAACGATGCTCCGATAAGAAATTTTCGGGTTGGTTCATATTCGCTTGGACGCAAAATCGACTTACCAAAGAGCCAAGTAAATCCTTGCCTATTGATAAATTTATTAGGATTTGAGCCTAACATTTCTGCGAAACTTGCAGCAACCTGTCAGAAATGACAGGTGAGATATTCCAAATATTCAAAGTATCCTAGAAGATCCACAGTCATCAGATTCTAGAATACAAAAAGAGGATTTGGCGAATCGAGCAGATGAATTTTCCCACTTTGAAAATTATTACAATTCATGCATTAATGTGGGAACGGCTGACGGCTTGGGCGATCGAATCAGTAGTGAAAGCGGGGATACTGATGAGGGTACTTCGAGGCGCCGCACTCCTCGCAATCTTGCTTGGCAGTTCGATATCCGCTTGGGCTACCGACGCCGACGCAGAGGATGTCGAATATCGCCTTAAAGCTATCTTTCTCTATAAATTCGCAAGCTACGTTGACTGGCCTCCGACGGCTTTTGGGCCGACCAATACAGTATTCACCATCGGCGTTGTTGGCGCAGATAAAGTTGTTGCGGCATTAAATAGTCTTACGGCTGCCAATCCAGTAAATAATCGGGCGATGCAAGTAAAAACCATTAAGCCGGGGGAACCTGTAACCGGTGTCCAAATACTCTTCGTCGGCAAACAAGAAAACGCTCACCTGAAGCATTTATTGGAAGCAATTCAGTCACAACCGATACTAACCGTAACGGAATCTGTTGGCGCACTCGGTTCAGGCAGTATTATTAATTTTGTGCCGATGGATGATCGTATCCGTTTTGAAGTATCGGTGACGCAAGCCGAGCGCAGTGGCCTTAAAATCAGCGCGCGGTTGCTTGGCGTCGCGCAAAAAATAGAATCAGGGAGGCCGTGATGTCTTTCTTTCGCCGACTCTCGGTTAGTCAAAAAATGCGATTGATGGTATTGGTTGCAAATTTCGCGACACTGCTCGCGGCTGGTGGTGCATTGCTCTATCACGATCTGATGGAAAATCGATCGAAAACGGCAGCTGAACTTACCGCACTTGCGAGTATCCTTGCCCAAGGAAGTTCTACTGCGTTGGAATTCGACGATGCCAAGGTTGCAATTGAAAATCTTGCACAACTGCGCGCCAATCCGAACATTGTCGCCGCCGCAATTTATACCGTCGACGGTAAGCTATTCGCTCAATATCTGCGTGATCAGCGCAAGAAAAGCGAAATTCCTGTAGTGCCGGAAAAGAACGGTTTTCAATTCAATGCCGGGGAACTGGCAGTCTTTCAACAAATCAATTCGCAGTCCGACATTCTGGGCACCGTCTACATCAAAGAAGCGTATCAGTTATCCAAATGGCTGCAGGATTACCTGATTATCCTCAGTGCAGTGTTGGCGGGGAGTTTAGCATTGGGTATGCTCATTTCAACCCGGCTTCAACGCTGGATATCCCGCCCGATCCAGGAAGTCAGTAGTGTCGCGAAAAAGGTCATGGAGCAGCGCGACTATCAGTTGCGCGCGATCAAGAGCTCAGACGATGAAATCGGGCAATTGGCAGACGCCTTTAACGGCATGTTACAAACCCTGGAACATGAAATCGCTGAGCGCAACGACGCAGAATTCGCGGTGCGCACCCTTAATGCAGAACTTGAACAGCGCGTAGCCGATCGTACCAATGATCTGCGCGTTGCCAATCAGACGCTCGTCACCCGCACTGAAGAAGCTGAAAATGCGAATCGTGCCAAGGCCGATTTTCTCGCCAATATGAGTCATGAAATTCGTACGCCGATGAACGGCATCCTGGGTCTCGCCTATTTACTCGATCGGCGCCAACTGGATTCCGAAGCCGCCGATATGATCAGGAAAATTCGCAATGCCGGTCGTTCTCTGCAAGCGATCATCAATGACATACTCGACTTTTCAAAGATCGAAGCCGGCAAACTGGAGATTGAGCATGAACCGTTTCGTTTGCAGGATGTATTTGACAATCTGGCCGGCATCATGGCCGCCAATGCAAGCGACAAAGACATCGAATTGATCATCGCGCCACCGCCCAACATCAGTGGTCACGTGCTGGGAGATGCGCTTCGGCTGGAACAGGTTTTAATCAACCTGGTTGGCAATGCGATCAAATTTACAGATCGTGGCACGGTGAAACTCTGCATAGCCTTGCTTGCCAAAGACGATAAAATTGCAACCATGCGTTTTTCGGTCACGGATTCGGGTATCGGCATTCCGCTTGCCAAGCAAACTCATATTTTTACCGCCTTTTCGCAAGCCGATACCTCGACCACCCGACGCTTCGGCGGTACCGGACTTGGACTGACCATCTGCCGCCATTTGGTGATAAAAATGGGCGGTGAAATCGGTGTCATAAGCGAACCTGGGCATGGCAGCGAATTCTGGTTCACCGTCCCATTTGCGTGGAGTGCGGTGACCGATTTTGTCCCACCCCAGCTAGCGCAACTTGATGTACTGATCGCCGACGATAGTGAAGTCGCGTGTGAAGTCATGGCACTGACCGCCAGATCGGTTGGCTGGATTGCGACCAAAGTAGAATCCGGAGCCGCAGCTCTTGATATGGTGCGCGCCAAACACCAGAAAAATAGTGCCTATGACGTGTTGTTAGTCGATTGGAAGATGCCAGGAATGGATGGTTTGGAAGTCGCGACGGCGATTCGGCATACATTCAAGGATGATGCATCTCCCGTTCTTCTCATGGTCACTTCCTTTTCGCGCGACGAGTTGCTTAAGCACCCGAACATCGACATGGTTGATGGCATTCTGACCAAGCCCATTACTGGATCCGTGCTCTATAACGGGGTTGCGACTGCGCTGAAACGACGCGGACACGAATTCGCTGCAGGTCTCAGCCCATCAGCGGTAAGGCAGGGCAAACGGATTCCCGGCGTACGAGCGCTGGTGGTTGACGACAGCGACATCAACCGTGAGGTCGCAATGCGAATTCTCAATGATGACGGCGCTATCTTTGTGCATCTCGAGAGCAATGGAAAAGACGCGGTCGAATGGTTGCGCGCCAACTCACAAGCGGTCGATATTGTGTTGATGGACGTACAGATGCCTGAGATGGATGGCTACGAGGCCACAAGTCAAATTCGCGCGTCCTCTCAGTTGGCAAACCTACCGGTGGTTGCGCTCACTGCGGGCGCATTTAAAGCGCAACAAGAAGCCGCGCTAGAAGCCGGTATGAATGCATTTGTTGCCAAACCTTTTAATGTCGACGAGTTAATGGCAGTCATTCAGAGACTGACGCATTGTAGTGCTGAAGTTGGAGAGCAAGGCCATGTAAACTTACCTATTCCAATCGACGAGAGTTCCCAGTCAATCATGCAATTGCCGGGCATTGCGGTATCCCAAGGCTTGAAAGTGTGGAAGGACATGACCGTTTACAAAAAGTTTTTGGTCAAATTCAACATCGATTACGCGAATTGTTGCGCCAAACTTTCGGCATTCCACGCCGCAAACCAGCATGGGGAGATACATGCATTGTCACATAAGCTCAAAGGGTCAGCATCCAATCTGGCACTTCTGGAAGTAGCGCAGTGCGCTCAAGAGGTGGAAACGATGCCCATCAATGCAAGCGATCTACCTGCTGCAATTAGCCGATTGCAAGCAACACTAAACGTCGCATTTTCCTCGATTAAATTATTGTCGGAAAAGGATGCAATGCCAACCGCGGCGCAACAAAACCCGATCAATGTCAGCGAAATAGTACTGCCACTTGGTCAGTTGCTGCGTGCGCTCGACACCAACTCACCAGTTCGAGCGAATCAACTTATTAAAGATTACTCCACTGTGCTACCGCAACATTTGATTGTTGCCCTAAACGCCAGAATTGAGGATTTCGACTTTCGTGGTGCCGAATCGGCGATCCATCGCTTTGCAACTGAACTAGGAATAGATTCCAAGGAATTTGAATGAAAGGTATGCGCCATGTCTAAATGTTCCATCCTGATTGTCGACGACGATCCGACCAGTCTGGCAAGGTTGCAGCAAATATTGAGCAATGACTACAATTTGACGTTTGCCCGCAACGGAACAGAATGCCTGGCAGACGTGAAAAAACATCACCCAAATTTGATTTTGATGGACATTGAAATGCCGGGCCTTAACGGTTACACACTCTGCCGTTTGCTTAAAAACGATCCTTTAACTGAGAATACCCCAGTCATTTTTATTTCTGCCTTGCAGGAGATCGGCGATGAAGCAGCTGGATTTTCCAGTGGATGTGTCGACTATATCATCAAGCCGGTTTCCCCTAGTCTTGTGAAAGCGCGGGTGGCGACGCATCTATCGTTGGTACGCGCCACGATGCTTGAACGCTATGTGAAGCAGCTTGAAATTGAAAAAGCGAAAACGGCTAGGCTTACCCGCATACTCGCTGTGATGAGCGATACCAATTCCGCAATTGTACGCATCCGAGCACCACAAGAACTCACCGAAGAAGCCTGCCGCATTGCGGTCGATCATGGTGGCTTCGGCGTAGCATGGATTGGATTGGCAGACGAGGGCGTGGCATTGAATCTCGCTGCATGTCAAGGCATTGACCCTGGGCAGTTGCTTACGTCGTTGTTGGCAGCGACCGACAAACCGAGCTTGCGCACGACGATCCACGGTCACGTGCTCAGCACTCAAGAGGCAATCGTTTGCAACGACGTTCGCACCACAATGGATTATGCGCTAACTTGCCGCGACGCGGAAGCACGCGGCTACTTATCCATCATCGGGCTGCCGTTCGTCAACAACGAAAAAATCATCGGTGTCATGGTCTTGTATGCGCGCGAAGCAGATTACTTCGATGATGAAGAAATCAAACTGCTCAAAGAGCTTGCCGGCGATATTTCATTTGCGTTGCAAGCGATAGAAAGCGAAAAGCGAGCCAATTTTCTCGCATATAACGATGCATTGACCTCGCTGCCTAACACAGCCCTTTTCCTCGATCGATTGGGACAATTAATTCAAGCAGCGGAACGGAGCGGCAATAATGTATTTGTCATCATGCTCAATTTGGATCGTTTTAAACAATTGAACGATGCTCTGGGACGCCATGTCGGCGATCAGGTGCTTAGAATTATTGCCAAGCGCCTGGTCGATGAGTTTTCTGACCGTTGCACGGTTGCCCGTGTCGGCGCCGATAATTTCGGGTTGGCTGGCGACCTCGTTGGCGGGATCGACGTCAGCACACTGTGCGATCAAATTGTTACGTCGTTGAATGAACCGTTCATTGTCGATGGAAAAAACTTGGAAGTGTTTGCGCGACTCGGGGTGTCTTTGCATCCCGCCGATGCAGCCAGCGCCGAGTCTTTGTTCAAAAATGCCGAGGCGGCGCTAAAGCAGGCTAAATCCTTCAAGGCGCGCTATTCATTTTATTCGGCGGACATTAACGCACAAATTGCGGAAAAAATGGCGCTCGAAAACATGCTCAAGTCCGCATTGGAACTTAATCAGTTTGTGCTTCATTATCAGCCAAAAGTAGATTTGCGTACTGGTCAGATCGTTGGCGCAGAGGCTTTGATTCGTTGGCAACATCCAGACCGTGGCTTGATTTCACCGATGGATTTCATTCCATTAGCGGAGGAAACCGGACTGATAGTTCAAATAGGAGAATGGGTAATTCGCACAGTATGCGCACAACAGGCGACCTGGCGTCGGGACGGGATTCCTATTTTGCCGGTGGCATTGAATCTTTCGGCCCTACAGTTCCGAGATGGCGATCTTCTTTATATATTGAGTAAGGCAATATCCGACCATGACATGGTGGCAGGCATGGTGGAACTGGAGTTGACGGAGTCATTGGTAATGCAAAATCCGGAAGCGGCCGGGGAAGCGATGCGCGCGTTTCGTAATTTTGGTTTTAAGCTTTCTCTGGACGATTTCGGCACCGGATATTCGTCTTTGGCGCATCTAAAACGATTTCCCTTTAATACCGTTAAAATCGATCGTGCATTTGTAACTGACATTACACAAAACCCGGAAGATGCGGCGATAGCTTCGGCGATCATCGGCATGGCGCACAGTTTGAGCATGAACGTCATTGCGGAGGGAGTAGAAACCGAGGGACAATTGAAATTCCTTCGTAACAAGCAGTGCGACCAGATGCAGGGTTATTTTTTCAGCCGCGCAATCCAGGCCGACGACTTTGGATTGATGCTGCGTGACGGTAAGCATATCGACCTTCAGTCTGACCCCGACGCCGGACAACAAGTTTTACTTATTGTGGATGACGACAAATCAACTATGTCGTCGCTGCTCCTCTGCTTACGCGGACAGGGATACAACATCTTACAAGCGTCAGATGGAACGGAAGGATTGGAAATTCTTGCAAAAAATACTGTTCAAGTCGTCGTTTGTAGCCAGCGCATAGCAACAATCGATGGAGTCAATTTTCTTACTACGGCCGCCAAGTTATATCCCGATTCCATGCGTATTATTCTCAGTGGTTATACCGAATTGCGTTCCGTATTGGACGCTGTCAACCGAGGTGAAATCTATCGTTTTCTGACGATACCCTGGAATGAGGAGCAACTCAGGGAGAATATTCATGACGCATTTCGACGGTATCGGCCTCCTAAATAGAAATTTGCATTGAAGATTGATTGCGAATCACTGGTGTTCCTCTGGGTTGATTTGCTAACGGACGGTCAATTTTCAGGCGCCGGATGGTCATTTAAATTTGATCGAACTTGCGGGCGCAAAACCGCGAACGATCAGATGGAAGTCTAACCGACTACCTTTACCTAAGAACCTCACAGTTTATACGGTGTGCGTCCTGCAAAAAATCGCATTCTGCCAATGCTATTTGGGGTTACGACGATGCGGTTGTCAACCTCCACACCATTTCGTCTGCATCGCCCCCTTCGATGACAACTTCTGTACGGCACTAGCTAATACGCTTATACCACCCCTCCGTTAATGGGAGCTTTTTAAATTGTGTCGAAAACGGTGCCGTTTCTATTTCCGATACGTCGTCAACATTTAATATTCCAAACGTTGAAAGGCTCTCATGGAACAGATTAAGTGCACGTCTTTTCAGAAAGACGCCACAGTCGCTCAACGCGCTGCGGCAAATGATTAATTGAAATTCGTTAAACGTCCCGTCGGTTGCGAGGTTGAATTGCGACCAGGTAATGTGATCTTGTGCCGTCGGCCTGAATGCCATGCGGTTATCCGCCGCCAATAAGTGTCGATTCGAAGATCCAATATCGCCGACACACGCTCGGGGTTCTGCATGTTTCCCGGATATCCTCTCTCCACGTCCGCCTTTGCGCGCTTCACGCACCAGTGCTTCATTCGACGACGTCACAAATATCTGTGCATGAGCGCCCAGTCGCTCTTCTTCCAGCAACATCGACAACATGTCGGCTTCATATGTATCGGCACATTCCGCAATCCAAATTCGAGGCGACGGAAATGAGCTCAAATAGGAACCGAGAACCACCCGCAAAGATTTCCAGTATTCATGATCGGATATTTTTGATTCCGGTCTCGCGCAAAGCGCACGCAACAAGGCATCGCGCGTTTCACTGTCATGCATCACCTTATTTTGAAGTGCGGAAATAGTAGTCGCCCCCATTGCGTGCATCAGCTGATGCAATTTTCGTTTGAGCGGTGCGCGTTTATAGTCACGGTAGTCGACACCGAATAGCTGAAAGATGCCCTCCAGCAGCAATTCCATTTCGATGTCTTCGACCGACGTATCACGCTTCATAGACGTCTGGCTTAGCGATGTAACCACACCCGCATCAGCGACAGCAACTGTGCCACATCGACTGGTTTGGTGATGTAGTCCGATGCTCCTGCGTCGATACATTTGTCACGATCGCCCTTCATCGCCTTCGCAGTTAACGTAATGATCGGCAAAGATTTGAACTGCGGAATGCGACGTATCGCGCGCATGGTGTCATATCCGTCCATCTCAGGCATCATGATATCCATCAACACGATTTCGATGGACGGATCGTTCTCCAGCACTTCAATTCCATCCCTGCCGTTTTCGGCGAAGGACACTTTCATTTTCTGACGCTCCAGCAATGAACTCAACGCGAAAATATTGCGCAAATCATCATCGACGATCAACACCCTGCGGCCTGCCAATCCTCCCTCGGAAGCCTGAATTTCGTCCAGGATGCGTCTTTGTGATTCCGGCAAGCTGGCATGCGAGCGATGCAGGAAAAGGGCCGTTTCGTCGAGCAAACGTTCCGGTGAGCGTGCATCTTTGACGACGATGGTTTTCGCGATCCGCTTTAGCCTGCTCACCTCTTTGCGATTCAATTCTTTCGCGGTATATACAACGACCGGAAGGTCGCGGAGCTTTTCATCCTTGCCTATGATGTCAAGCAATTCGAAGCCGCTAATATCCGGCAAGGTTAGGTCCAGCACCATGCAATCGAAACGGGAAGACGCCAACGCGTCTAACGCTTCTGCCCCGGTTTCGACAGCAACAATACGCAAATCACTGTCGCCTATCAATTCCAGTATTGCGTCACGCTGCGTGGCTTCATCTTCCACCACGAGCAAGCTGCGCTTATCGCCGATCAGAAAATTCTGGATACGAACGAATTCTTCGTGGAGCCGCTCGCTGCTGATCGGCTTGCTCAGGTAAGAAATCGCACCCAATCTCAATGCCCGTTCGCGCTCACTCAAATTAGACATGACATGCACTGGGATGTGGCGTGTTCCGGAATCGCGTTTCAAGCGGTCAAGCACTGTGAGTCCATCTATATCGGGCAAATCAAGATCCAGCAGAATCGCCGACGGCAAATAATCGCGTGCTAACGTAAGGGCTGCATCGCCCTGCGCCACCACGATACCCTTGAAATGACTTCCGCGAGCGTAATCCAAAACTATATTGGCGAAACGCATGTCGTCTTCCACAATCAGTATGGCCGGCTCACCAGGAGCAATCAGGTCGCGGTCGTCGAGTATGGCGGTGTACTCGATTGGTGGCGAGTCGGTGATGTGATGCGCGACCTCGAGCCCGGGAGTCTGCGTTTCCAGATCGGATTCGACGTCAGTAAAGATGACATTCGATTTGGCGACCGTTACCGGCGATTGCAATTGACGTGGCAAAGCATAGTTGATGAAACCGGAACGATTATGTGGCAAGAACAAGGTAAAGGTACTACCGGAACCAACTGCACTTTGCACTCTGATTTCCCCTCCCAACAGGCGTGCCAGTTCGCGGCTGATGGATAATCCGAGGCCGGTTCCGCCATACTTGCGGGCGGTACTGCCGTCGGCCTGCTGGAAAGCCTCAAATATCAATTGCAATTTGTCGTCGGCGATGCCGACGCCGGTATCGCTGACTGAAAATGCCAGCACCGCATCAGAGCGGCCGAGATTGGGGTGATCCGTCGTCCAACCGCTTGTAACCAGATCGATACGCAAAGCAACCTTGCCGTGACTGGTGAATTTGAAGGCGTTGGAAAGGAGATTTTTTAGCACTTGTTGCAGACGCGTCGTATCCGTGACCAATTTCGCCGGCAAATCCCTGGACAATTCGATCGAGAAATCAAGTTGTTTTGCTTCCGCCATGTGACGGAAGGTGCGCTCCACATAGTTACGCAAACTCTGGAAGTGGTACTCGCTCACCTCAAGCGTAACCGTACCGGATTCGATTTTTGAGAGATCGAGAATATCGTTGATCAAGGTCAAGAGATCGCTACCGGAACCGTGAATAGTTTTGGCAAAGTCAATTTGCTTGCCTGACAGGTTGCCGTCTGGATTGTCGCCAAGTTGCTGTGCCAGGATTAACAGGCTATTGAGAGGAGTGCGAAGCTCATGCGACATATTCGCCAGAAATTCGGATTTGTACTTTGAGGAAAGGGCGAGCTGCGTCGCCTTTTCTTCCAGTGCGAGTTTCGCCTGTTCCACTTCGCGATTCTTGCGTTCGACTTCGGAATTTTGCTCCGACAGAAGACGTGCTTTTTCCGCTAATTCCTGATTGGTTTGTTGCAATTCCTGCGCCAAGGATTGCGATTGGGTCAACAGGCTTTCCGTTCTGCTGTTGGCTTCAATCGTATGAAGCACCACGCCAATCGATTCCATCAATTGATCGAGGAAGGAGAGATGTGTTTCGGTGAAGCGATCGAGCGAAGCAATTTCAATCACCGCCTTGATTTGCTGTTCAAAAAGGATGGGCAGAACCACAATATTCGATGGCGGGGCTGCACCAAGACCGGACGAGACGACAATGTAATCGCGCGGCACATTGGTAAGCCAGATGCGCTGTTTCTCCAGTGCGCATTGACCGACCAGTCCCTCGCCGGGGAGGAACGCGCCGGGCAATTTTCTGTTCGACCGATAACCGTAACTGGCAATAATGTGCAAGCGCGCGTCTTTCCCTTGCGAATCCATCATGTAAAACACGCCGTGATGCGCCGACACCAGTGGCGCCAATTCCGAGAGGATCAATTTGGTGACCGCCTGCAAGTCGCGTTGCCCTTGCAACAAGCGGGTGAATCGCGCCAGATTGGTTTTTAGCCAGTCTTGTTGTGCATTCTTTTGCGTAGTTTCCTTCAGATTGCGGATCATCTCGTTGATGTTGTCCTTGAGATAGGACACTTCTCCGCGCGCCTCCACCTGGATCGAACGAGAAAGGTCTCCGCGCGTAACGGCGGTGGCCACCTCAGCAATCGCGCGCACCTGATTGGTCAAGTTCGCCGCCAACTGGTTCACGTTTTCAGTGAGATCCTTCCATGTTCCCGCCGCTCCAGGAACACTTGCCTGCCCGCCCAATTTGCCTTCCACACCGACCTCCCGAGCAACCGTCGTTGCCTGGTCCGCGAAGACAGCCAGCGTATCGGTCATTTCGTTGATGATGTTGGCCAGTGCTGCAATTTCACCGCGTGCAGCAACCGTCAATTTCTTCTTCAAATCGCCGCTTGCCACGGCGCTCACCACGCCTGCAATCCCGCGCACCTGCGCCGTCAAATTGGCGGCCATGAAATTCACATTATCGGTCAAGTCTTTCCAGGTACCAGCGGCACCTTCAACCTGTGCTTGCCCGCCCAATTTCCCTTCAGTGCCGACTTCGCGCGCCACGCGCGTGACTTCCGATGCAAAGGAGCTCAATTGATCCACCATCACGTTGATGGTGTCTTTCAATTCGAGAATTTCCCCTTTCACGTCCACCGTGATTTTCTTTGATAAATCGCCGCGCGCCACGGCAGTCGTCACGGTTGCGATATTACGCACCTGGTCGGTCAAATTCGATGCCATGAAATTGACGTTGTCGGTCAAGTCTTTCCAAGTGCCGCCGACTCCTGGTACGTTCGCTTGCCCACCGAGACGTCCCAGCGTGCCCACTTCACGCGCAACGCGCGTCACTTCCGAAGCAAAGGACCGTAATTGATCCACCATCACATTGATGGTGTTCTTAAGTTCAAGAATTTCCCCTTTGACGTCGACCGTAATTTTCTTTGAAAGATCGCCATTGGCCACCGCCGTGGTGACGTCGGCGATGTTGCGTACCTGACCGGTCAAATTGCCTGCCATGGAATTGACCGAGTCGGTCAAGTCTTTCCAGGTTCCTGCAACGCCAGGTACATTTGCCTGCCCGCCTAATTTCCCTTCGGTTCCAACCTCACGCGCGACACGCGTAACTTCGGACGCAAATGAACTTAATTGACCGACCATCACGTTGATCGTGTCTTTCAATTCAAGAATTTCTCCTTTTACATCGACCGTGATGTTCTTCGACAAATCGCCGCGCGCGACCGCAGTGGTTACTTCGGCGATATTGCGCACTTGCCCGGTCAGATTCGATGCCATGAAGTTGACATTATCGGTCAAATCTTTCCAGGTTCCGGCCACGCCACGCACCTGCGCCTGACCGCCCAACTTACCTTCGGTGCCCACTTCGCGGGCAACCCGCGTCACTTCAGA
>Ga0207042_1060_pt2 | contig 19708 bp, 14 predicted proteins | sample Alteio_BWMinCont_70_FD_153310 | JGI IMG/M metagenome (GOLD analysis project Ga0207042, IMG submission 153310) | Enriched cells from forest soil in Barre Woods Harvard Forest LTER site, Petersham, Massachusetts, United States -... | ecosystem: Environmental > Terrestrial > Soil > Temperate forest >... | reverse complement strand
AGAAATGAAAAAAAGCACCCTTTGTGCCTTCGCTTCTTGTGTTCGACTTTGTGTTAAAATTTCTGACGACACGATATCTTAACTATACATACATCGAGAGGTCGGACATATTCTTATTTTTCAGTTTATTTAACTGATTTTGAATGTCTGCTTTGGTGACTTTATCTTGCCCATGATAAACTGCTTTACGATTGGCTTTTCTCACAATCCCTTTAATATTTGCCCCACTTAAACCTTCTGAGGTTTTTGCAAAATTCATCTTGGCTTCTTCAGTAATATCATCCGCTAAAAATTTGCTAATTTTATTTAAATATTGATCAAAGATAGCTTTCCTTCCACTTTCATCAGGAAGGGGTACCTTTAGATGCAAATCAAATCGGCCATCTCGCATAAAAGCAGGATCAATAGCCCCCGGTCTATTTGTAGTCCCTATAAGCAAAATATTTTTTTTAGAGATGAACCCATCCATTTCTGTCAAAAATTGAGCTACAGTTGTGTTGGTAACACTTTTTGATGATCCTGTTCTATCAGGAATAAGACAATCAATTTCATCAATAGCAATGATATGTAAAGAATCATCATTTGTAATAAATAAATTTCGTACATTACTTTCCGATTTTCCAACCCAACGACTTAAGATTTCCGGCCCTTTTACTATTTTAATATGTTCGGTATCTGTTACAGAAATTCCAAAGGCTTTAGCAATTTCTAATACCATTGAGGTTTTACCTGTACCTGAAGGTCCACTGAGTAAAAGACCTTTAATGGGTTCAATACCTCTTGCCTCGTAAAGTTCTAAATTCAGTATGGGATGGATGACATGCTTGTGAATTTTTTTTAAGATAGAAGATGTCCCTGATAAGGCCCATGTCTTTTGGAATTCTTCAAAAGAAGTTTCTTGAGTAGAAATAGTAAGGTAAGGTGCATTTAGAACGTATTTGCTTACAGATGATAATATTTTTATATCGATCTGAGTTTTTTCTGTAATTTTTCCTATTATTGGCAAGGTTTCCTTTACAACTTCTATGATTTTGAAATGGAGATGGGTATCTTGATTTATTGGGCAGGAGAGAGTTTGATGAGGCACAACCTTCTTATCTTTCCACTCAGAAAGAACTCTCCCCATGATTTCTGGGTAATGATGATTAGTGAAACATTTATCGGATGTTATTTCAACAAGTTCAATTTTTAGACTATCAATATCCTGAATGGCCTCTTCCGAATCCACTACAGGTAATTCTATTGTTGGTTCTAAGGTAAAGGTGCAGCGCGAAGCGGGTTCCCATGTCCCGTTATATTCTTCCTCGTCTATTTCTTTTTCAGCATTCGCACTGCTAAATTTAACTCTAAATGTTCCTGTATCTAATGAAACATCATAGGTTTGATTTAAATGCATTCGTAAACCAAATACATGGATTGTTTTGATAAATTCATCCTTGATTACCCAAGGTGTTAAATACTGACCAGTAATAAGATCTTTTGCCCCGTCTGTTTGGTTCAATAACTGAAAGTGCATGCTAGTCGCTTGCATTGTTTTTTCTGAAACAAATAGAATGTTTGGAAGCTGTGTGTTTAAAATAATTTTTTCGTGGTTGCGAAAATAAAAACCATGATAGTTGATGTTTTCCTCAGGAATTGTTTCCATCTCTTTGGTAGTAATAAATAAGGTACATTTTTCATCTTCTTTAATTTTTATTACTTCCTGTTTAAAAGGAAGGATAAATCTGTTTTTTAACTGTTGGGATATCTTATTAATTAAATTTTTTTTTGAGATAGCGTGATCATAGGTATAAATTTTTGCTGTAATACATTCACAAACTCGTTTTCGATTAAATAGGGGATTAATCAGATGTGTCGTTAATATGCTTACATAAATTTCTGAAGTTTCTAAAACTTCAATTGGTTCAACAAGATTAATAATATTATTATTTTCTATTTCATATTCAAAGTGAGTATTCTCAGAAATCACTGAATAATGTGAAGAGTCATTTAATTCTTCCTGTTCTATCACTAATACATTTAAGGTTATAGGGGGAATCCCGGGGTGACAATAAGTAAATGGATGTCCAGATAAAAGAGGTTGCCCAATCATTGATTGGAATAATTTATCTAATAATTTCATATCTAGATAAAATACAGAGAGGTTTTTTTCGGAAGAGTTTATCCAAAACGTAATTGTTTTAGCTTCAGAATAGTCTTGGGGGGTAGCTTCAACTGGAGAAACTACCAAAGAATCGTTGTCTAAATGTTTTTTTACGTATTCATAGTGGCAGGAACAAAGTCCTATGAACTGTTCTGATGTCTTTATTTTTTCTGCTTTTAATCTTAAATCAGAGACTTGGAGATAATGTTTGGATTCGTCGGTTGAATTAGGAAAGAGTTTGTCATATAACGTTTCATGAACTTGGGCTTTATTTTGACGGGCTTGAGTAAATCCAGCGATCTCTCTAATGGTTACATTTAAGTAAAAAGGCATTTTTTCATGACGGAATATTTCTGGAGATGAGGGTGGGGATGCAAATAAGTCACTAGATAAATTCAAAGGAGATAATGACATGATAATTCTCTTAGATATGTGAAGTAAAAATTTGGGCTAATTGATCACAATTTTTTTCAAAATTGTAATCTTGCATGACTCTGTTTCTTGCAGAAAGGGCATAGCTTTCGCGCAATGCCGGCTGTTGGATGAGGGTGATAATAGCATTAGACAGTTCTTCAGTACAGGATGGAACTGTAAGCAATCCATCCACCTCATGTCGAATAAGTTCGGGAATACCACAGACAAAAGTTGAAATACAAGGGACTCCTGAAGCCATAGCTTCCATCAATGAAACCGGAATACCCTCAGCAAAACTGGGTAATACGAATAAATCCGCTGTTAAATAGGCCTCTTTCACTTTTTCTTGGGATAAGGGGCCTGTAAAAGAGATTTTGTCTTGAAGGCCTTCTCGTTTTGTTTGTTCTTGAAGGGCTGAAAAATCAGGCCCCCCACCAATAAAACGAATGCGTAGATCGTATCCCTTTTGAATGACCTCTTTCGCTGCTTGAATAAGAATCAATTGTCCTTTTGTAGCCACTAATCTCCCAACACATAAGACTTCAATGGGTTGAGTCCCTAAGGGCCTAAATTTATAAGTAAAATGATTCACATCTATCCCTAAACGACAAATAATTAGTTTAGAGTGGTCTTTAATTTCTGTCCATTTCATCACTTGACTTTGTGCAAAATTTCCAATGCAAATGACAAATTTTGCATGGGCTACTTTTTCTTTGACTCGATTATGAACGGCAAAATCAAATTCATCCGGACCATGGACTGTGAGTGAAAAAGTGATTGGAAACAATTTTGAAGCCAATAATGCGACATGGGCTGCAGGATTGGCAAAATGAACATGTAAATGAGAAAGCTCTTTTTCGCGCATCCATCGTCCGATGAGTAAAGCCTCGATAAAATAAAAAAAACCAAAAAGAACTGCTTTTATATCTGTTCCTCCAAGCCATAACGCATAGCCCAATGTAGATAAAAACAATAAAGGTGATCTAAAAAACTCAAGAAAAAATACACCTAAAGCTTTCCAAAATCCTTGAGATTTAACGTAAAACGTTTTTTCAGCTTCCTTTTTTTCATCTAAATCTCTTTTTTTAGGAGGAATTTTACAGTTGTTAATGGAAGCGACATGAATATCAATTCCGCGTGCACGAAGACCTAAGACCTCTCGCAAAATAAAGGTATGTGAGTAAGCGGGATACTCACTGACTAAGTAACCGATTTTGGAATGCATCCTTCCTCCTCTGCTTCATCTTGTAGGGTATGATGTTGATTAGATCTTATTAGATATCCTTCTGCCCAACCGACAAGCATAAAAAAAACTGGTTCAATTTGTAGGCCCATATACACAGTTAACAACGAAATTTCTATGCTAAAAATGGCTCCCAACAAAGCAAAAATAAAACTGTTATCGATGTGATATTTTCGTGGATTATTCATCCCCCGATGAATTAGGCGAATAGAAACCCAGGCCATAATGGCTAATAATAATCCTAATGCGATAATTCCATGTTCTAACCATAACCAAAGATATTCGTTATCGATCGATTTCATACCTGTCATTTTTGGCCAGTGATTCCGTCCCCAACCCCATTCGTTATTTTTTTGAGCGACCAAAATATATTCACGAGTCAACTGAGCACGATAGGCTGCGTTAGATTCTGCTTCGGAATTTGCCATATAAGGGTTTACAGCTGAATAATAGCTGTAGCTTTCGTAGCTGTAGATCACAAAAAAGAGGGATAAAATTAGAACGGTCAGTAACCCCCTCATACGATGTGAGGAGTAGCCTACATGCATTAATAATCCCCCCATGACAAGTCCAGCAAAGGGTGCGCGGGAAAAAGTTGCAGCTACTCCAAAAAAAAGAACCCAGGTAATGATTGCCCCTTTTGATAAAGGTAGCCTGGGAAGTACAAAAAAATTGCTTTTCCAAAATTTACTTTTCCATAACCAGTAATTAAAAAGAATCGCCACTCCTACCATCATTCCCATAAAAATGGGCTGGGCATAGGGTCCTCCAATACGCACAAAACCCCAACGGTATAAAGCAGGCCAAGTTGTCCCTCCTTGAAATGGAAAAAACATACCTGGGATAGAAATAAATAGATTTGTTACAAAACGAAATTCATAGAGGGAAATAAGAACGCTAATAAAGACTAGGAAAACTAAACGTTTAGCAAATTTCACACTCAATTTAGCTGAATGGAGTAATCCTTTGGTTATGTAATAAGGAGCATAGACAGTTGTCAGCATGTTTGCTAAAATATTTTGGGCAGGACTAAAGCCGAGGTTTATATATTCGGAATAAGTACAGACAATGATGTATCCTACGACCAAAAAATCCATTACACTGAAACGCCATCTCCAGAAACATTTGATAAAAGCACCAATTGCCACCGGTATGATTGCCATTTGCCCAATCGTAAATTCTGGTAAACCAGAGACCTTAACCACAAAAATTTGGGGAATAAGCAATAAAACGGGAATATAAATGCTGAGAAAGGCTCTTTCAGTCGTATATAGCAGCACAAAAATCGCACTTAATAAGGTGGGAATTAAAATGGCCGTATCTTGCACGTTTTTCCTCTTGGAATGTATCAATTGGGAGTTTAAACTATAGAGTATGGAAGCGCAACATTATGCTAAAGAAATTATTTTAAAATTGCAATGTGAAGGATATATTGCCTATTACGCCGGTGGGTGGGTACGTGATTATCTTTTGGGGCATCCTTCTGCCGATATAGATATCGCCACTAATGCTCCCCCTGAAAAAATTCTGGATCTATTTCCTAGAACGATCTTAGTAGGATTGGCGTTTGGTGTGGTTATTGTTTCGATGAACGGCTATCAGTTTGAGGTCTCCACATTTCGCAAAGACATTGAATACACGAATGGACGAAAGCCCACGCGAATCGAGCTATCGACTCCGGAAAAAGATGCCCAACGCCGAGATTTTACCATTAATGGGATGTTTTACGATCCTTTTGAAGAACGGGTCATTGATTATGTCCATGGGCAAGCAGACTTAAAACAAGGAATCATCCGTGCTATCGGAAATCCTTACGAACGTTTTGTGGAAGACCGTTTACGCATGGTTCGTGCTGTGCGATTTGCGGCGCGGTTTGGATTTATCATTGAACCCGATACCATCCAGGCGATTTGCGAAAATGCAGATACCCTTTTTCCGGCTGTGGCGATAGAACGTATTTGGCAAGAATTGAATAAAATGGCAGAGAATTGGGGATTTGACCGAGCTGTCATGGATTTGTACCGTTTTGGTTTATTGGGAGTAATTTTTCCTCAGTTAAAGCATGTCCATTTAGACGAGATAAAAAAACGTGTCGCTCATTTTCATCAATTTCCTGAGAAATGTCCGACAATTTTGTATTTATTGGACTTAGTTCCCGATATTACGGAAGACGAAGCCATTCTATTGTGCGAATATTTAAAAACTGGAAATGAAGTTATCCATTTGGCAGTCACTGCCTTACATGCTCGAAAGCTCTTTCAACATCCGGACTCTTCGCATTTACATTGGGCGCATTTTTACGCACACCCCAAAGCGCGTTTGTTAGTTGATGTTTGGGCGGCACATTTACCCAAAGAAGAAAAAGGAATGTTTTTGGAAGAGCATCAAGGGAGACAAGAAAGATTAGGGCCTCACATTGAACGTCTTGTGCAACGAAAACCTATTGTCACAGCGGCGCATTTGCATCGAGAAGGAATACCTTCAGGAAAACTTTTGGGAATATTATTAAAAGAAGCTGAATCGATAGCTGTCCATCATGATTTACATGATCCTCAGTCTATTATTGAATTATTAAAACGTTCACCTCATTGGCCTACACATAAAGGAAATACCTAATGTCAAAAAAAATCCTATCTAGCTTACAAAATCCTTTAGTGAAACATTGGGTCAAACTAAGACAAAACGCTGATTATCGTCATGAACATAAGCGTGTGTTGATTGAAGGATCCAAAATGGTGCATGAAATTGCGCTGCATCATCCGGTGTATTCTATAATAGCTTTGAATGAGTCTTTGCTTCCTAAAGATACGCGTGCCGAGGAAATCTACATTGTTCCGGAGGAAATTTTATATAAAATTTCTGGTAGCCTTCATCCTGAAGGGATCATAGCGGAAGTCGCTATGCCAACTCCTGGAACATTAAAGCCTAATCAAAAGATCCTTGTGCTAGATAGCATTAGTGATCCAGGAAACATGGGCGCATTAATCCGTACTACCCTAGCTTTAAGCTGGGATGCCATTTGTTTGGTAGGCTCTTGCTGTGATCCTTTTAATGATAAAGCCTTACGAGCTGCCAAAGGGGCTACGTTTCGGCTCCCTTTAATTCATTCTAATTGGAAAGAATTAAAAGAGTTTGCAAGCACCCATAAAAAAGAATTTATTGTTGCCGACCTTAAGGGAAAAGAGCCTACAGAGTTTGCCGGAAAAAACAATTTCCTCTTAGTTTTAAGTAATGAATCTCATGGTGTTTCTGAGGAAGCCGCTTCTTATCCAAAAGTTTCTATTCCTATCACTGGGAATATGGAATCTTTAAATGTGGCCGTTGCCGGAGGCATATTACTTTTTACGCTTGGAGGGAGTCATGCCGCCCAAAGATGAAGAGTCGATGCCTAAACAGTGGGTAGGATGTGATATCGAAGCTGATTATTTTGGAGATGACCGAAAATTAGGTAAACAAGAACGAAAAAAAGCTTCTGCCAAGGATCGCTCCAAGTACAAAAAAACGGATAAAGCCAAACACCTGAAAAATGCTGAGGATATAATCTCACAAAAATTAGATCGAGATAAATTAATTAAGGGCCGAGTTATTTCCAGCGCAAATGAAGGGATTATCGTTGTAACAGAAAATAAAACTTATCAATGTATTTTGCGTGGCTTGTTAAAAAAAGAAAAAGGACAGCATAAAAACCTGGTTGTAGTTGGAGATTTTGTCCTCTTCGAACCCTTAAGTGAAAATGAAGGTGTCATCAGTTACGTGGAACCAAGAAAATCGGTTTTATCCCGAGCTGATAATCTTTCACGCAGACGCGAGCAACTTATTGCAGCAAATATAGACCAAGTCATTATTACAGTCTCTGTGGTTTCTCCGCCTTTAAGACCATTTATTGTGGATCGTTATATTATTGCAGCTCGCAAAGGGCATATGGAGCCTATTATCGTCGTTAACAAAGCGGACCTTCTAGAAAATCCCGATTATGAAGGTGAAAAAGAATTGTTAGACGATTTTATTGCAGCCTATGAGCAAGAAGGCCTCGTCATCCCCGTCAGTGCAACAACGGGTGAAGGCATAGAGCAATTACGCGAAGCGATGAAAGATAAGGCGTCCGTGTTTTCAGGTCAGTCCGGAGTCGGTAAGTCCTCTTTGATTAATGCTGTGACAGGTGGAAACCTACGTGTAGGTGATGTGGTATTAAGAACCCAAAAAGGAGCACATACGACCTCATCGGCTCAGTTATTGCCCTTGTCTTTTGGAGGTTGGTGTATTGACACTCCCGGGATAAAAAGCTTTGGATTATGGGATTTGGATAAAAACGAGATCGCCCCCCATTTTAAGGATATCTTCGAGAAAGGACGTGAGTGTCGTTTTGTGGATTGTTCGCATATTCATGAGCAAGGTTGTGCTGTAGTGGAAGCCGTGGAGAAGGGGGAGATATCACCCTTGAGGTATCAGTCTTATTTGGCTTTAGTTACTAGTGTGAACGAAGAGCATTTGAGAAGATAGTCTAAAAAATTTTAACACAAAGTCGAACACAAGAAACAAAGACACAAAGAGGAAGAGTATCCTTATCCCTTAATTACATTTAAGGATAAGGATACTCTTCCTCTTTGTGTCTTTGTATCTTGTGTTCGACTTTGTGTTAAAATTTGTTAATCTACCACGACACTCTCTCGACCACTAAACTGCTTCACAATTCTTTCGGCGATTTTTGGCGCTGTCATGCCCAACTCATTGATCAAGGCAGCATGTGATCCATGCTCAATAAAAGCTTCCGGGATACCAACATTCATTACTTGAATATTATTATATCCTTGCGTTAACAAAAAGTTGTTCAAGATTGCGCCTAAGCCTGAAACTACAGAATGCTCTTCGATGGTCACTATCGATGTATGTGTTAACAATAAAGAACAAAGCAAATCACTATCCAAGGGCTTCACAAAAACAGGATCCAGTACAGTTGCGTTAATCCCTTGAGGCTTCAAGAGTTCTCTAACTTCAAGAGCTGTCTTATTCATGTGGCCTAAGGCCACAATCAATAATCCACTTCCCTCTGCTAAAATTTCTCCTTTTCCAAGCTCGCGATGGGATAAAGGTTCTTCCGAATCTTCTGTGACCATATTCGGGTAACGAATTGCTGTTGGCCTTTCCCAAGAAAAAGAGGACTCTAAAAGTTCTTTTAACACATGTCCATTTCGTGGTTGGGTAATGACCATGTTCGGCATCGCATTCAAAAAAGAGATGTCGTAAATCCCGTGATGTGTAGATCCATCAGGACCGGAAATACCGCCGCGATCTATTGCAAAAACCACAGGCAATTCTTGTAGACACACATCGTGGAATAAATTATCCAGGGCACGTTGTAAAAAGGTTGCGTAAATAGAAACAACAACTTTTTTTGTTTTGCCATAGGCTAAGCCGCCTGCAAAGGTAACGGCATGACCCTCGGCAATCCCTACATCTAAACAACGATCAGGAAAGCGTTTCATCATTTCATCGAGCATGGAGCCGGCAGACATCGCAGGAGTTACAACAAGAATGGATGGGTCTTTTTCAGCTAGTTTTGTGATGTGTTTGCCGAAAATACTTGGAAATGTCGGTTTTGGAGCTGTCGGGATAAATTTGCCTGTTTCTGGATTAAAAGGCTTGGCCCCATGGTATGAGACTGGATTTTTGATGGCTTCATCCATTCCTTGTCCTTTATTCGTTAGGACATGGAGAACTACAGGATAATCACAGTTTTTTACACGTTCTAAAACGTTAATTAAGGCATCGATGTCATGCCCATTGATAGGACCTGTATAAAATACACCATATTGTTCAAAAAATCCGGCAGGACTCACGAGATTTTTTAAGGACTCAGTGATTTTATGCCCTTGTTTTGCAAGAGTCGTTCCATAACCAGGGATTTTTGAAAGAAGGGATTCTAATTCGTGGTAAATATGATTAGTTCGGGGATTACTCAACATGCGACTTAAAATGTGTGTGATGGCCCCCACATTTTTTGAAATCGACATTTCGTTGTCATTAAGAATGATCAAAAAACGTTTTAGATCTTTTGGAATATTATTTAAGGCTTCTAAGGACATGCCACAAGTAAGAGTAGCATCACCAATAATGGGAATAATATGCTCATTTCCTTGATTTAGGTCTCGTGTAATGGCGGTTCCTAAAGCAAGCGACAGGGCGGTGCCTGCATGGCCGGCTTGAAAATGATCATGCTCGGATTCTTTAGGATGGCTAAATCCACATAATCCCTGATGCTGACGAATCGTGTCAAAACGATCATTACGCCCCGTTAGAATTTTATGAGTATAAGTTTGATGGCTCACATCCCAAATTAATTTATCCTGAGGCGATTGAAACACGCGATGAAGAGCTATGGTCAATTCAATAGAACCTAAATTCGAAGCAAGGTGACCCCCATTAATCGACATGACCTCAATAATGCGTGAACGTAACTCACTTGCAAGTAAACTTAATTCTTCCTGGGACAGCCCCTTTAAATCTTTAGGACTATGTATCGTAGGAAGAATGGATTTTTGCATGCAGTGACTCACTTAGGGGGAATAAAATCTTGTGTTTGTGGCTTCTGATCACTTCCTATCTGTAATTCACCTTGGCGATTTTTAATGAGGACTTTGACCTTGCGTTCAGCATCATTGAGCTTTTCAGAACACGATGCGATAAGTTTATCTGCTTCTTCGTAAAGCTTTAAAGAAGTATCAAGACTGGCTGTGCCCGAATTCATCGCCTCTAAAATCTCTTCAAGACGTGCAAATGCGGATTCAAAAGAAACACTTTGTTTTTCAGGTTGTTCACTCATTTTTTCACGGTATTTATGGTGGCCGCTGCTTCACCATCCGCAAAGGCAATGCGGATATGTTGATCTGCGTGAAGAGCTTTCACAGTAGTTATAACTGAATTTTCTTTTTCAGAAAAGAGAATACAGTAACCACGAGTTAAGAGATTTTTTGGATTAATTGCATGCAGAGTTTCACTAATTTTTTTAAGACGCTCTGCTTTTAATTGTAGAGATCTATCCATCCATTGATCGATTTGCTTCCATTTAGCCGGAGCCGATAAAGCATTTTTTCTTTTCAGTAATCCTTGCTGCCAGGCTTGATCTAATCGCTCTTGGTAATGAAATAAAGATTTTTTGAGATGTTCGATTTGGGCAGATGGCTTTAAGGCATGTAGATGCTGTTGACGGGCAAATAACAAAAGTTTTTTTTGATTAAGAAATCTTTCCATGCCTTGGTCGATTTGTTGACGTAAATCGTCCAATTTTTGCATCCAGGCTCCCATGAGATGATAAGGGGACGTAAAAATTGGGAGCTTACTGATCTGCGTCAATTGTTGACGGGCATGTTTAATTTTTTGTTGAAGACTATGATCTAAACGTTGCTGGATCTGTGTGAGATGGCGTAATTGCTGCGCTTTTTCAGCAATGACTATTTCGGCAGCGGCTGAAGGTGTAGGCGCTCTTACATCGGCGACATAATCGGCTATTGTATGATCGGTTTCATGACCAATCGCCGAGATAATAGGAATGCGGCTATTAAAAATGGCTTCGGCGACAATTTCTTCGTTAAAGGCCCATAGATCTTCAATACTACCACCACCGCGTCCTACAATCATGACATCCACTAAATCGTAATCGTTAAAATGCTTGATCGCTTGCGCAATCTCTTGAGCGGCACCTTCTCCTTGAACTTTTACAGGATTAAGTATCAAAGAAAATCCAGAAAATCGTCGTGTTAAAACATTGATAATATCTTGAATGACTGCCCCTGTCGGACTGGTGATGACTCCAATGCGTTTTGGAAATTGCGGAAGTTTTTTCTTATGCTCTTGCCGAAACCATCCTTTTGCATGAATTTTCTTTTTAAGTTCTTCAAGTTTTAATAAGAGTTCTCCAAGACCTGCTAAGCGCATTTCACGCACAAGTAATTGGTATTTACCACTCGGCGGATAGACATTTAATTCTGCGCGCACAATCACTTGGCTACCATCTTTAGGCAATGTCTTCATCACTGTGATATCGCCACGAAACATGACAGCTGCAATTTGGGATTGAGAATCTTTCAAACTAAAATAAAGATGACCCGATGACTGTAGTTTACAATTACTGACCTCACCCTGTAGCCAAATGGAGGGAAAATGGGACTCAAGCTGTGATTTGATCGCAAAAGTCAGCTGAGTAACAGTTAGAATAGGGGGTTCTTCTTGAGGGATCATAGAGATTCTGCTAATGTTTGTTCATAATGATCTAGAATTTTGCCTTCCGAGTTAATAGCCCTAAAAATTCTTTTTTGAGGGGTAACAGTCACTGTAATTACATGTTGGGAAGAATCCGTATGTGCAAGATACCATTTGGAACTCGCTTTTCTAGGACTTTTAACACCCCAAGCCCCGTCTCCCATATAAACAACCCCATCCTTATCTTTCCGATTATTTTTCAAAGGCAATGTTCGCTTATAAAGATGGTCATGGTGTTCAAAAGCGACGTGGATTCCGCCTGTTTCAAATAAAGGGACCCAGTGAGTACGCACTAATGTAGAATATTCATTCCCTGGGGATCGTGAAGAGGGGTAAGCCGGAACATGATAAAAGGCAAATTTATGAGGCACTTGTTTGCGTTTTTCTAAAGTATTTTGCAGCCATGTTGTTTGTTTTCCTGCGATGGGATGCGTATGTTGAGTATCTAGATGCAAAATGGTCATGTAATCACTAAAATCAGTTACGCCGTAACCTTTTTTGGGAAAAAGAGCATAATACATGGTGGCATCCGCAGGCGTTTGGTTAAAGCGACCGTTGACATCATGATTCCCAAGCGCAGGTAACATCGGGATTAATAAGCCTTCTGGAGTGACCATGGTTTTTGTCCATAAGGAAAGCCATTCAACCCAGCGTTCGTTAGTATTTGAACCAGCACCAATATAACTCGCCGTTTTATTTACCCATGTTTGCCATTCATCGTTGAATACACTGAAACGGCTTCCAGCATAGCTAATATCTCCGCCTACTAAAGCAAAATGAGGATTAAACTTAGCGGCGACTCGATTCATCACTTCTACTAAGTTAATTGTGTCGTGGTAGACATCCCCGCCAACTACAAAACGCAGGGGACCATCTAGTGTTTTTGGCATCGTACGAAATTTCCAGGTTTTGCTTCTATCCGAAGTTTGAAAAGAGTAAATGGTATTGGGTTCAAGTTTAGTGAGTTCGATGCGATGAAGACGATAGGGGAGGGTGGGCAGAAGCTTGGATTTTCCGTTAGCTTTTTGCCATTTATCGTCGGTGTCGTTATGCCAATAGAGAAGGTTGTCGGTAGAAGAGCCGTCGCTAATCCATTGGATGGTCATGCTTGAGGTAGGGTCATTGTGCCAGGTTAAGTATACGGCGATGGGGTCTTTACCTTCGCAAAGGCAGACGAATAAAAATTGAATAAGAATGAGAGTAATACGAATCATGAAAGATTTACCAAAAAAATTTAACACAAAGGAGAACACAAGTAGAACATAAGACACAAAGAAAAACAATAGGTTACGTGTCGTCAAAAAATTTTAACACAGAGAAGAACGCAAGAGACAAAGACACAAAGGTATATTTATTTTCTTTGAGCCTTTGTCTCTTGTGTTCTTCTCTGTGTTAAAATTTTTAACGACACGCAAAAGGCTATTTACTCTCTGCCACTGCCTGCGCCAACTCGCTCAAAATGCGGGTACTACGGCTAATAAATCCACTTAATGCATCAGGAGCCATTTCTCTCTGAGATAACAACGCTAATTCATAGGCTTCCATCACGAGTTCTTTAGCCAATTCTGGCTTCGTCACATTCAACTGGGCTGCTGCATTCATCAAAGGACTATTCGTATTCACAATAAATGTCTTCTTGCCAAAACTTGCCATACTCAAATTCTTTGGATCAAGTGACATCATGTAATCACGCATTCTACGCTGCTGCTCATCCATCACAACAATGCCCGGAATGTTGTCCGAAGCTAAACTCTTGGCTTCGACTTCAATCTGCGTATCACTTAATTTAGATCGAACTAAATCGGCTAGGCGGCCTCCGGCTGTTTTACCTTCCGCATCTAACACTGTGTTTTCTCGACTTTGATCCACTAAGTTGTCGTCGACTGTGGAATCAATCCGATGGAATGTTGCAGGAGAGATTTTTCTTTCAAGAAATTGCATCACATAAGGATCGACCGGATGGTCGGCGCAAATCACTTCGATTCCTTTTTGGACATACAACTCTAATAAATGAGTGTGATGCGCTTGATCTCGTGTGTAAAGGACGCGATCTTTCGTCTTTTCTTTATTTCTTTCTAGATAGTCTTCAACAGTCGTCCACTCACCTGAGGTCTCTTTCCAGATTAAAAACTCTTTGACGCGTTCATAGAACTTTTCATCCTCTAAAATCCCTAATTTTACAACGAGAGATACGTCATTCCAGACCGATAAAAAGCGTTCACGTTCGTTACGATACAATGTGCTTAAGCTATCGGATACTTTTTTGGAAATGTGAGATCCGAGTTGTTTAACTGTACGATCCATTTGCAAATAGCTACGTGACACGTTTAAAGGGATATCCGGACTGTCAATCACTCCGCGGAGAGCCATTAGGTAATTTGGAATAACGTCTTTGCAGTTATCCGAAACAAACACGCGGTTACAGAAAAGCTTCACCGTGTTTTTTTCGGTTTCGTAATCACGACGCAGTTTTGGGAAAAATAAAATCCCTTTTAAATGGAAAGGATAATCGACATTCAAATGGACCCAAAATAAAGGATCTTCCTCACCTGGATACAAGTGTCTGTAAAAATCCAAATATTCTTGATCTGTACATGATGAAGGGGATTTTACCCATAACGGTTCTTGGGTATTGATACGTTCGCCGTCGAGATAAATTGGATACGGAAGAAAATCGCAATAATGATGTAAAATTTCTTTGAGACGATTTTTTTCTAAGTATTCTTCGCTGTCTGCATCTACATGCAAAATAATGTCTGTTCCGCGTGTTTGACGAGATCCTTTTTCAATGGTGTATTCGGCGGAACCGTCACATGACCAGAACACAGGTTCGGAGCCTGGACGATAGGATAATGTTTCTACATCTACCTGAGAAGAAACCATGTAGGAAGAGTAAAAGCCTAATCCGAAATGACCAATAAATTGATCTTGTTCTTGATTCGTTTGGTATTTACTCAAAAAATCTTCAGCACCTGAAAACGCGATCTGGGCAATATATTTTTCAACTTCTTCTTCGGTCATTCCGACGCCGTTATCGGAAATCGTTAACGTTTTTTTATCTTTGTCGCTTTTGACATCAATGCGGAATTCATTGTTTTCTTCGACGGGAATCTCGCCACGATCTTGTAACAATTTTACTTTATAAATGGCATCGCAGGAGTTAGAGATCAGTTCTCTTAAAAAGATGTCTTTGTCCGAATAAAGCCATTTTTTAATGATAGGGAGAATATTTTCGCTATGTATTTGTAAATGTTGTTTCGCCATAATGTATTACTCATCCATGTTTTTATGTGATAATTATAAACTACGATGTATTGAAGAACATCGCAGGAATCATTTTACCTAGAAGGACCCTTTTTTTGAAAGAGCATCCTTGCTGGTAAAACAAATGAACGAGTATATATACACTATAAGCCCACGCAAATACGCACCCTAAAACGTGTATATTTGCAAAAAAAGCCGAGGGGAATAGCTCATGCTATTTGCGCACGCTCTTAGTTTATTAGGAGACAGTTTGTTAGGGATTGATCTCGCGCTTTCGGTGTATGCCGTTTCTGCCTTTGTTCTTGTCGGCGTTTTTTTGACTTCTTTGATTCTTTTAACCAAAGCCAAATTTGTCGGCGATGCCACCTGTATTATTCAAGTCAATGAAGATTCTGGAATGACCAAAGCCGCTGCAGCTGGTAGTACGCTATTGGTCGCATTAACCTCTAATGGCATTCCTGTGCCGTCTCCGTGCGGAGGCAAGGCAACTTGTAAGCAATGCCGTGTCCAAATCGTTGAAGGGGCTCCCGAAGCGTTAGAAACAGACAAGGGAACTTTCAGCAAAAAACAAATTAAAGAAGGATGGCGTCTTTCCTGCCAAGCTAAAGTCAAAAATAATATGCGTGTCCACATGGAAATGCATAATGCTTGGGTGCGTGAATGGGTAGCTACTGTCGTTAGTAATAACAATGTTGCGACTTTTATTAAAGAACTCGTTGTCGAGATTCCTGAGGGTGAAGAGGTTGCGTACCAGTCAGGGGGGTATTTACAATTTCATGTTCCTCCCTTTAAGACCAATACTGAAGACTGGAAACAAACCATGGATCCTCAGTACTACTCTGACTGGGAAAAATATGCACTTTTTGGAAAAGCGGTTGATTTTGGGGATTTGCCCCCGGCTCCGGATGAAATTGTGCGGGCTTATTCGATGGCTTCTTATCCTGCTGAAGGCCGAAGGCTTATGTTTAATATCCGTATAGCAACGCCACCTTTTGTACAAGGTAAGATAGCAGAAGATACTCCATGGGGAATTTGTTCTTCGTATACTTTTGGGTTAAAACCAGGAGATACGGTTAAGTTGTCAGGACCTTATGGCGAATCTTATATGATCAACGACAATCGTGAACTGGTCTTTTTGATTGGAGGGGCGGGATCTTCCTTTGGCCGAAGCCATGTATTACATTTATTTTACACAGAAAAGACTCAGAGAAATGTTTCTATGTGGTATGGCGCACGTTCTCTAAAAGAAAATATTTATCAGGAAGAATACGAAAAGCTCGCCAAAGATTTTCCTCATTTTAGTTATCATTTAGTGTTGTCCGAGCCATTGCCAGAAGATATCGAATCTGGATGGCCGGTTAAAGATCCTTTAAAAACAAATTATTTGTTTAAAGCATTCGAAGAAGGACAACTAAAAAATATGGAAACACCGGAAGAATGCTTGTTCTATGTGTGCGGACCTCCTATGCATAACAAGAGCGTTTTGAAGCTTCTTGATGATTATGGTGTACCCAGAGAAAATATCATTCTTGATGATTTCGGAAGCTAACAAATGATGCGCATTGTTTTAGCTCAGCTTAATCCTATTGTCGGAGATCTCGCAGGAAATACCCAAAAAATTCTAGATGCAATAGCGCATGCTAAAAAGAACAAAGTCGATTTAGTCGTATTTCCGGAACTGAGTTTACTTGGGTATCCTCCTGAAGATCTATTATTACTGCCCCATTTAGTGAATGCCTATATAGGTCAACTCCCTAAAATCATTTCAGAAACGCAAGGGATTGCTGTAGTCATAGGAACAATCCGCCATAATTTAGACCAAAGTGAAAAACCCATTTATAATACAGCCGCTGTCATTTCCGATGGAAAGTTGTTAGGTTATCAGGATAAAAGCTTATTGCCCACCTATGACGTGTTTGATGAAAGACGCTACTTCGAACCGGGACTTGGGTTTACTTTATTTGAAGTGTGTGGAAAAAAAGTTGCTGTCACCATTTGTGAAGATATTTGGCGACATGGGGATTTGTTAAAAGAAACGCATTACCACCGAGATCCTGTAAAAGAATTAGCTGCATTAGAACCCGATTTAGTGGTCAATTTATCTGCTTCTCCTTATAGCGTCCCTAAGTTAGCAAAACGCTTTTCTGTGTGTTCAAAAGCGGCTAAAACCTTAGGGTGCTCATTGCTGCTATGTAATCAGGTGGGGGGAAATGATAGTTTAATTTTTGATGGACATAGCCTAGGGGTAGATGAAAAAGGGGAATTAATCGCTTGTGGGAAAGGCTTTCAAGAAGATTTTGTTTTGATTGATTTGGCTGCAAAAAAAACGGAGAAATTACCTTCGGACACGTTAAAAGATTTGCATGATGCCTTGGTCTTAGGGATTCGAGATTATTTTTACAAATCGGGATTTAAAAAAGCCTGTTTAGGGTTATCCGGAGGAATTGATTCTGCTGTCGTGGCTTGTTTAGCTGTGGATGCGTTAGGAAAAGACAATGTGATTGCGGCGGCTATGCCATCACGATATTCCTCGGAAGGAAGTGTCGAAGACGCTAAAAAGCTTGCCGAGCATTTAGGAATTGAATTGTTGCAGATTCCTATTGAAGGTCCTTTTGATGCTTATTTGCAGTTGTTAAATCCTGTATTTAAGGGAAAAGCGCAAGATGTGACAGAAGAAAACATGCAAGCGCGTATTCGAGGCATGCTATTGATGAGTCTGTCGAATAAATTTGGTTACATTGTGTTAAGCACAGGAAATAAGAGTGAGCTTGCCTTGGGTTATTCGACATTATATGGGGATATGTGTGGTGGCTTAGCGGTGATTAGTGACTTGACGAAACGTCAAGTGTATGCCTTGGCCCATTGGTATAATCGTGAAGGGGAAGTCGTCCCTAAAAGTACAATAGAGAAGGCCCCATCAGCAGAATTGCGACCTAATCAGAAGGATTCGGATACATTGCCGGACTATGAAATAGTGGACAATGTTGTCCAAGGTTATATTGAAGAGTGTATGTCCCCGGAAGATATTTGTAAGAAGTGGGGGTATCCCAAAGACATCGTAGATGGATTAATCGTTCGTATTCATGCCAATGAATATAAGAGACGGCAAAGCCCTCCGGGCTTACGCGTTACGGAAAAGTCTTTTTCGACAGGGCGCCGTTTTCCCATCGTGCAGCGATGGAGTTAAAGAGCCCCGCATTTCGAAAACGTATTAATGCACAACAATCCTCCGTCCTTCCCGTCCTAAAATCGTGAACGAGCCCGAGCCCGAGCCCGAGCCCGAATTTCGAAAACGTATTAATGCCCAACAAAACTCCGGCTGAAATGTCGTAAAAAATTCGGGCTCGGGCTCGTTCACGATTTTAGGACGGGAAGGACGGAGGATTGTTGTGCATTAATACGTTTTCGAAATTCGGGCTCGGGCTTGTTCACGATTAGAACGAGTCTGACCTCAACTCTAGGATACATATATAAAATTTTCGGTTCCTTTGTTTCATTTTTCAAGGCGTTTTACTATTTCTAATTCTTTTTCAATGTAGTAGTCACAAAAATCCATAAATTGTTTTTTTGTTGCTCTGTAGATTCGTTTTTTAATGTCCCATCCTAATGTTTTCAAATCTTCTTCGCATATATTTAGCATTTTCTTCTTTAGGACCAATTGTTTTAATTTCCAAGCAGTCGAAGCCCGAGTGAATAAAAACTCATTTGAAACTTTATTTTCTTCCAAAGATTCCCGTTCATTAGACCTATCCATTGTATTTATGCCGTATTGAATGTGTTTTTCACAAAAATCAATAAATTTCTGAATGTTAGAATTAGAAATACGATCCTTAATATTCCACCCCAGTTCTTCTAAATCTTTTTGTTCTACTTCCCCCAGTTTTCCAGCATTAACCTTACACTTTAATTTCCAGGCAATTCGAGCTTTACTCAAAGAAAATACTTCAGCTTTAGGTGGTTTATGTCTCATATTTAATCGAAGGACGAAATAACTTAATCCAATCAAAGAAGTAATTCCAAGTGCATGTAATAAATATAAAACAGGAAATTTAATAAATGAAAAATTTCTTATGTTCCCAACTGTATTAACCGGTTTTAAATAACTTAAAACAAAAGAGGTGATTAATCCGATTCGTGTCTGTTGTTTCTTGGGAAAACTATAAGTCCAAGGGCTCAAAACTGTAGATACATTCATAATTTTCATAGGACTACCTATCTAATATCTTTTTCTTGAAATATAAGGGACAAAAGGATTTTTTACCGCCTTATTCGATGTGCTTAAGAAAAGTCTATTTTACCCAATAATTTACCCAATAATTTAACCAATATTAAATTTATTTTTTACTTAGTGTATCATTGTTTAATATAAGTTATTAACTAATTGTATT
>Ga0207042_1084_pt1 | contig 19715 bp, 18 predicted proteins | sample Alteio_BWMinCont_70_FD_153310 | JGI IMG/M metagenome (GOLD analysis project Ga0207042, IMG submission 153310) | Enriched cells from forest soil in Barre Woods Harvard Forest LTER site, Petersham, Massachusetts, United States -... | ecosystem: Environmental > Terrestrial > Soil > Temperate forest >... | reverse complement strand
TCTTTTGAGTCAGCACGCCTTTGGAAATTTGATCAACAGCGACAACGCTTTCTAACAAACCACCGCTCCACGGCTTCTTTGAGACTAATTTCGCGTTTACGTCGAGAATCTTTTGTGACCACTTCGGTCTAGTGGCTGGAGGTTTTGGCAGATAGCACTTCGGAATATTCTGAATCGAGCCAAGTTTTTCCTCAACCAACTTGCCTTCGCGACTTGCGAACACCTCAGATTCCCATTGCCCCTGCAGCGCCCTAGATACTTGCGCAAATTTTTTCGTAACATCTATCATGCTTTGGCGGATAGCTTGAAATATCGGATGCTTCGTATTTAAGCCTGACTTACTCGCGTCCCAGGGCATATCACGTGACTGGCCTCTTAGCCGAACTATCGTGCGAACTAGCGAAATGTTGTAGTGTGGATTGCCAATTGCACCGGGCACAAAACCTACGGAAAAGTCGGTAAGTCCTCGTGCAATCAATCTGTCGTTACAATAGACAAAGACGCCGTACGATTTATCTGGTGCGCCGGGATAATTAATTAAGCCAGCTTCGATTTCTACGGCTACTGTTCGATTCTCTATATTAATAGAGCTCGTAAAATTTGTTGGTTGCCAATCCTGCGGAAATGACCAATGCTGGTCGAATTTTATGGGGACAACGATATCGCCGTTCAGCATTATCGTGACCCCTTCTTCTAAAAAGCTCGAATAAATCTCACCAAATTGAATTTGAAGCACCGCTATTTCATCTGGGTGTATTCTAACTCGCAAGCGGCTAAGTTCGATCAGAGTCGTGTTGACGGGGAGTTCTATTGTCGACTCTGAATACGGGAGCTGCCAACTCTGCTCATCGGAAATCCAATGCTCATCGAGTTTTACGGTGAAGGATTTTTCATTCTTGAACCGAGAATGAATGGCAATTTGCTGAGCCAAAGCTACAACTGCGCGTTTGCTTCCAACTCCAAAATATCCAATTACACCATCACCAATATCATTAGATGTCTTACCCGGACTAACCACGTGATCCAACTTCAACTCTTCTATTCCACCAGCGTTATCTTCAATCGAAATCGTTTGTTGATTTTCATCCGCGTCAATCAAGATCTGGAGGTTTATTGTCTTGCCGCTCTTCGTCCAGATATCGATCGCATTGTCAATCAATTCGCAAATTGCCAACTTTAAGTCGTATTCCGAAATTATGGAAAGAAATAAACGTTTTTCAGGAGTCGCGTCCAGTTGTTTTTGCGTCATATCAATCAATGCCCCGATATTAAGATGCGCCTATTCTGATTCTGAAATTGCCATGCTTTCGTTGCCTGCTGAATGATCTGATTGTAATTGAAAACTGGCGGAGAACAATGCGACGCTTTCACGCTGTTCACGTTCAATATTCAACCCAAGCACCATGCTCGGTAATTGCTAACGTTTTACGCGTCCCTTTTCAGTGATCGATTTTGCGTTGCCATTAGACTCCGAATTAAGCACCTCATGCCGGTTTTTTTCCGGCAAACTCAGTGGAATCCGTCCAGTCCCATAGCCCATATCATCAAGCAATCGCTGCAATTGAGTAAGTACAAGTGGATAAACACGGTCGGCTAATCCATCAAGGAATTCGGAATCTTCATACGTTTTCGCGAAGTTACGGGCGCTAATATTTGTAATCTCAAACCTACCTTGCCCGGAGATAGTGGCTTCAACTCGCGGAAGGTCTCCCTTCTCTTTCTTATGCTCGCTCAGAGTCGCGACAAGTTTGACGATTACGAGGACATGAAAAGGTGCCTTTTTATCCCGCGAATTATGCGCAAAATAAACCTCTGGCGCCAGAGCGACCTCTCCAGAACCTCCCCGGCTGTCAAGTGCCGGTTGAAGATCCTTTGCAGACGCTTCCAAAAGGCGATAGCCAGCGAAAGTAATTTCAGGACATTTCTTTACCATATTATTCTACGCACTCTTCTTTAAATTTTTGAGTACCGTTTACATGCCATGCGACAGTCTTCTTTGAAGGTTGGCTGTCTAATTCAAATCTCTTCACCTTATAACCAAATGAATTACTCCTAAATCTCCTCTGACCTTTCTGTGAAGTTACTCGCGACACGACAATAGACGATGACTTCAGACCACTTCGAATCAATACCTCACAAGCATCTTTGACAGCCAAATTAAATGCACCGGCGTATTGTTCGACGAGCTGATATAACTCAGCCGAAAATAGGTCAACTAAGTTGGCCTTAACAAATTCCGAATCATTGCTCTGATTGATCGTCAAGCCACGCGATAAGAGCAATGCTGACATATATGATGGATCTCTTAACGCAGCAAGCATCTGACGCGCCGCACCAGCACTTGGATTACTTATCCCGCGCTCATATTTTGAGAATGCAGTTGGGCCGCCGCCAAATATCTGATTCGCTTGTGTTTGCGTAAGCTCATATCGTTCACGTAACTCAAGCACTTGAGCCGGACTAATATAGTCTTCCAAATGGTTTTGAAACTCCCTCACACGTAAATTGTTTGCTCGCATCTGTTCGGGGAGGAACATCGATGTCCCACACTCGCCACAAACACTATGCAACAACCCGCCCACAATATGCGTCTTTCGCCCATGTTTAAATTCGTAGCTTTGATCGGCTATTTCATTCAATGTGCCGGTTCCACAAACCGGGCAATGTTCTGTCTTGGTATTCATATCTATTCCTAATAATCAGCCGGATGAAATCGACAAATTATAGTTTTTGGGGAAGTCACGTTTGGTACGAATCCAAATTTGATATATAGCTTGATGCCCTGAACACCGCTGCTGCGAACTTTCTTTGACCTACTAAAATAAATGATATACGCATCACAGTCCAAGTACCTTTTTGAATTTAATTCGCACCATTGGGAATTCCTATAATCAATGTCCGTAAGAGACATGATAGCGCCGACAACCTCCTCGGACGACCACGCCGGGGGAGGCAATGGATTGCGACCTTTTCCAGCAATTGCCAAATTCGTATCGTCGTTTAGCACAACGAAACCGTGTAACTGAATAAGTTCCTTTACCTGCTTCAAATCATAGATTTGACTCGTCCCGATAATACGGTTGTAATCCGTTACCGAAGCTGGGCAGGTTGACCCAGGCCAAACCAAACGAGGTGCAGGAGGCGCTGCAAGTTTGGGTGAACCCATTAATGCCTCCTCTTTAAATTCATTATTAACCATAATGGTTAGCCAATGCAACAAAAACCGACACAAATTACTCGTTTATGTCGACAAATTCGACATCGTGCGAACCGATATCAAAGCGCTATTCAATTAACTTGCAAAACAGAAAAGAGTTCCACGGATGCTAATTGATTACAACTCGCATGCAATCAACGGAGAAAGACTCTCGGCATAGACTGCCAAATGAGACGCAGAAAAATGTGCATACCGGCGCACCATTTCAGAATTCTCCCAGCCCCCCAATTCCTGCAAAACATGCAATGGTGCGGTACAGTGCAAGGCTTTTTCACTTACAAAATCAGATATGCTCAAATTACTATTGCCGCTAATACTTATCGTTCTATTGGCAGCCGTTATCAAAGCGGTGGCGCCAGTGCGCGGCAAAAAGAAGAAGGGACCCTTGTTCGCCAAAATGCCGCTTTCGAAAAATGAGCAACCAATGTATTTCCGGCTGGTCGAGGCGTTCCCGAATGACGTGGTACTAACGCAGGTATCATTCAATGCGCTGGTGGATAGAAAAATAAAACACTGGAGCGAGCGTAGTGACTTCAACCGGCTATCTGCTGATTTCGTTGTATGCACTAAAGCATTCGAGGTAAGGGCGATCATCGAGCTTGACGATTCGAGCCACAAAAACCGCATACAACAGGATGCAAATCGCGATGCATTATTGGTAGAAGCCGGGTACAAGGTATTGCGGTATAAGCGAATGCCGGAGACGGCCCAAGTGCAAAACGACATCGGACAAGTGCAAAGCATAGACACGATTTTGGCCTGACGTCTCAACGCCAGAATTCCCGACATGACTATGATGTTTCCAATGACCGACAAAAAAATCGATGCGGGGAGGGACCATAGTTCACGAAATTGCAATTTGACATCAAAACGTCCCCGTTTACTTTCCGGTCAATGTAGATTATTGTTTACGTGAAAGCATTCACGCTGTTAGCTATCACTGTGAGATCTAATGAGGTGAATCATATAGCTATCATGGTGATAGCGTCAAGGACAAGATATGGAAAGCTCGATTGATTTTTTAAATAAAGCTATGAAATCCTATAGCGGTTATCAATTGACGAAAATGCTCGGACTAAGCAGCACCGGTGTGGTCAGTACGTGGAAAAAGCGGGGTCACGTATCGGTCTACTACGCTGGGAAATTGGCGCAATTGATCGGGGAGAATCCGGCTAGAGCGATGGCAATTGCGGGAGCCGAAGGAGAAAGCGACGCAGAAAAGCGCGCAGAGTTGCTGCAAATGCTTGCAGAAGATCAGTCAAATATTTTCAGCTATAATCAGCCGCGTGCTGATGTAGCTCAGTTGGTAGAGCAACTGATTCGTAATCAGTAGGTCGGGTGTTCGATTCGCCTCATCAGCACCAGAATTCATGCGGGTTCGCGACCATTGTTGCGAACCCGCATTTCTACAAATACCACTCGATTTCTATAAGCTAAACTTCGAGTGCAAATCGATTACACCTAGATCTTTATAAGAGCGCATTTTATCAATGCACAATGCGGAATATCTCGTTGAAGAATTGCAATTTAATTCGTTCGAAATTTTAAGGTGTTAATTTTTGATGACGGTTTATTTCGTGACTCTGATTTGACGGGCGCAATGTTTGGTAATTGCGATTTGCGGGGGGAGTAAACATTGAATCCGTAAAACTCGATTACACATATTTCTTTGATTGCGCGTTGGATGACGAGTTAAAATCCAGGCCAGGCGTTATTGTTAAAATCAGAAATTGAAAATTTATTGCCTATTACCGCGTTTTTCTGATATTCCCGCATTGGAGCTATTCGATGCCGCATCTCAACTTTTTATTGGCAAGCAGCATATTCCATTGCAACACCACAGCCGGATTGGAGATTGTTGAGTACGAGGTTTAACAGGTGTTTTATGTAGTTGAATTTTTCTGTGAAGCTGAAGAACAAGCTGGTAAGCCGTTTTTTAGGATTCTTATGACCAATGTACACCGAAGTGACTGATATGAGTCGCAGGTCTTGCGGTTGAGATTACGTTAAGCGTTAATTGAAAGGGAGGTATGAAAATGACAAACGTCCGAGTTGATTGCTTTACCATCTCGCTTGACGGATACGGAGCTGGTCCGAATCAGGACATCACGAATCCGCTCGGTGTGGGCGGGACCGATTTGCACCAGTGGTTAGTCCCGACGCGCACGTTCCAACGGACCCTATTTGGTGCAGACGGTGGCACGACGGGGATCGATGACGACTTCGCCGCGCGGGGCTTCAAGAATGTCGGCGCCTGGATTCTCGGAAGAAATATGTTCGGACCGATTCGCGGTTCCTGGCCCGACATGAACTGGAAAGGCTGGTGGGGGGACAACCCGCCCTATCACGTTCCAACTTTCATCTTGACTCATCACGCGCGAGCGCCGATCCAGATGGAAGGCGGAACGACATTCTACTTCGTCACGGGCGGTATTCACGAGGCGCTTGACCGGGCGCGCGAGGCGGCCAACGGAATGGATGTGCGCATTGGCGGCGGAGCTAACACAATCCGACAATATCTTCGTGCGGGCCTTATCGATGAACTGCACGTCGCTATCTCGCCGGTCCTACTGGGCGGGGGAGAGCGACTGTTCGAGGGGATCGACGCGCGCGCACTGGGGTACGAATGCGTTGAGTTCGTCGCGTCGGAGAAAGCCACCCATGTCGTACTCCGGCGCCAAGGACACAATGACGCCTGACAACCGGTTGCAGCGGGCGACGCTACTGCGCCGCCGCTGAACCGGAACGTTGAACGGCAGGTATCGGAAAACGGCTATGACTGCCGTGTGTCGGCGGTAATTCGATCGGAAACGCATTGAGTCGATAGAATAAATCCTCCCGCAGACGATCATCGCGAATTGCCTCCCGAGGATCGCGATTAGTGGTCGCTATGATTTGAACATCCAGCTGGATTCTTCGGTTGCTTCCCAATCGTTCAAGTCCGCTATCCCTGTGTGTGAATCGGAAATCAATTCGATCTAAAATTGCAATTCCAATCGTCTCTCAACGGCCTCGCTGCTGATGACTGCATGATTTCGGCGGCGCGCTTTGCACATATCGATGGACACGTTGGCTCAAGCAATTTACATAATCGCGTATAAATTGAAACCGCAAGGTTGATTGTTGTCCCATTACGTAAATGTTATTGGCGATCGCTTCTTTGTTACGGCTTAATCAGTTTTCCTTGAATCGCCTTGACGACGGCCTCAGTACGGGTAGTAGCTTTCAATTTGATCCGCGCCTGGTTCAGATGTGCATCGACAGCAATTTTATTCAAGCCAATAATTTGTGCAATTTCATCTGAGGTCTTGCCACGCGCCGTCCAAATCAACGCTTGCGCCTCGCGCTCGCTAAGATTGACAGATGATCGTATCTCGACTTGACTGGCGACACGCGCCAGCCGCGAACTGATGATCTGCGCAAGGATATCGAAATCGATAGGCTTGGTCACATAATCATCGGCTCCCAGTTTGCGTCCTTTAAGTTCGTCGTCCCGACTCGCTAATGCGGTCAAAAAAATGAATGGCATTTCGGCAAATCGCGGCGCGATTTCTGTCAAGCGCACCAACACCTCAAAGCCGGACATGATCGGCATGTTGATGTCGCATAACACCAAGTCCGGCGGCTCCTTGAATATCGCTTCCATGCCTTCCTGCCCATTATAGGCAAGGCTGACCGCATAGCCACGCTCGGCCAATTCTTCGCCCAACAACGCCGCTGTTTCGCGATCATCTTCTATGCAAAGCAACTTCTTTTTTAGGTGCTCCAAATTAGACCTTATAGATTTCACACAGGAAAATTGCGGTGTATCGTGGCAGCTCGCCGCCCCACGTCCGGTAAGCAACAAGCTCGACGTCAGGGCGGAGTCATCTGTTATCCTCCGCTGGGTTGCGTAGGGGCAGGCACGGAACTGGACGCGGTCGTTGAATTATTTTCTCGCTGTTTTTTTTCTTTCGCCGCCGCGCGATTTTTGGCTACGCTCTTGGCGATCAGGGCCGTGCCGGACGCCACCGTTCGCGCAGGATGCGTCGAAGTTGGTGCCGCCGCAGTGGTCGCTGGTGCTGCGCTCGCGGCGGCCGCCATATTTGCAGGGCTAATCGCCGTTGCCGGAACTCCAGCACCCTGAACACTAGCTGCCACCGCAGATGACGTCGCGTTGCCGAGAGCGCTTGCGGCGCCTGGTGTCTTGGTCGACACCGCTGAATTCACCGGATTGGTTCGATTCGCTGGCGTGCCTGTGACATTGGCATTTATGGCCCGAGTCGCTTGACTAGGCGGTGATGCACTCGCTTGTCGCATCGGCGTACCAGTCGCGACTATCGGAAATCTTCCGTTGCTACCGCTACTGGTCGATATCGGCGGCGGCCCACCTACCTTGGCTAAAGTACCGGGTGCGACGCGAGTCCTTGGCGCATCAATTTGGCGTTGTGGCGGCGTCGCATAACTTATCGAGGTCGTGATTATTCCTAACAAAACAATCATAGTATTGACAGGGAAACGCTTTCCAATATTCAAATTATTCACGGCATCCTCGCTATCAAGCCTGAACCTAACCGACAGTCGAAATCGCCGTGACGCGTCACTGAAGTCATGCCAGTTTTCTCTCTTTAGATAAAGGCCATTCTGAAAAGAGCGTATACATTTCTTCCTGACTTTTTATCGTACCAAGTCGGACGCGGAATTTTTCATCAGAAAACATTGCGGCAACTTCAGCCAAAATCTGCAAATGCTGCTCGGTGGCTTCCGATGGAACCAATAACATGAAAAACGAAACGACTGGTTTGCCGTCTGGGGCGTCGAAGGCGATCGGCATTTTGGTGCGCACGACAGCGGCCACTGCTTTGTCCAATCCATCTATACGTGCATGCGGGATCGCCACGCCTTCGCCCAAGCCGGTCGAACCTAACTCTTCGCGCGCATTGAGACTATTGACAATTTTTTCCGCAACCAATTCATGACGTGCTTGCCATAGTTTCGCTACTGCGGGGAATAAAGCTTTTTTGTCGGATACATCCAAGTCTAGCAACACGTCGTTTGACGTAAATAATTGTGTTAAAGAATTCATGCTATCCCCCACTGACATCAAGGTATTGCGGGAAAGAATGGAGCCCACTCTTTCCCGTCTATACCGCAATTTAACTTACGCGGTCCTTACGCGTTTCAACTCACGCTTCAGATCTAATATTTACTCATCAAACCATTCACCACGTGTCAAACTCAGCATGCGCTTAGCCTGTTCCGTTACCGCAGATTTGCCCTCTTGCAAGAACAAGGTTTGCAGCGCCGGTACAACCACCAACAGCAAAATAGGTCCGATTAACAATCCACCAACTACTACCGTCGCCAATGGTCGCTGCACTTCACTACCGATGCCGTGCGACATTGCAGCCGGCAACAATCCGATACAGGCTGATAACGCTGTCATCAACATCGGGCGCATCCGTTGTTCGGCGGCATGGAACATCGCATCGATATTATTCATTCCGCCCATGCGAGTCTGATTATAGTAGGTAATGACAAGGATGCCATTCATCACCGAGACGCCGAAGAGCGATATGAAGCCAATCGCTGCCGATACGCTAAATGGCAAGCCGGTGAAATACAGACCCAAGATACCGCCACCGATGGCAAATGGAATACCGGCCAGCGTCAACAAGCTGTCTTTCAAGGAGTTGAACAAGCCATACAACAGCACTAGGATCAATACCAAGCTCAGTGGCACGACGATCGATAAACGTTTCTGCGCTTGTTGCAAATCTTCAAACTCGCCCGCCCATACCATGCGATATCCGGTCGGCAATTTTACGTTCTTTGCAATCCGTTCTTGCGCTTCAGCGACAGTGCCGCCCAAGTCGCGCCCGCGTACACTGAACTTGATCGGGATGTAGCGTTGCGTGGTTTCACGATAAATATACGAAGCGCCAGTATCGAGTGTAATCGTCGCCAAATCGCGCAAAGGGATATAGGCCGTGGCACCGCTAGCCGACGTATAGCCAACCTTGATATTGCTGACCGATTCAATGGTGTCACGGTGTTGCGATCCTAGTCGCACTGTTAAATTAAACTGACGGTCGCCTTCCAACACCGTGGTTGCCACCGCACCACCCATCGCTGCTTGAATCACGGTATTGACGTCGCCGGTATTCAAACCATATCGCGCAGCTTTTTCACGATCAACTTTGATGTTCAAGTTCGGCTGACCCAATACCCGGAAAATACCCAAATCAGCGACGCCCCTGACGTCCTTCATCTGATCTTGCACTTGCACTGCAAGATTTTCCAAAGTCTGAAGATTCGGTCCCATGATCTTGACCGAGTTGGCACCCTTGACACCGGAAATCGCTTCTTCAACGTTATCTTGAATATATTGCGAGAAATTAAAGTTCACACCCGGCAACTCGTCGGCAAATTCCTTTTGCAAGATCGTGGTCAACTTGTCCTTGGTCAAGCCGTTAGCCCATTCGTCATACGGTTTTAGCGGCACGAACAATTCCACGTTGGAAAATGGGGAGGCATCACTACCATTGTCCGGCCGCCCATGTTGCGATACCACTGTAATGATTTCGGGGTGACGCAACAGGATTTCCCGCATCTTGCGTGTCGCCTCGGTGCCGGCATCGAGCGACATCGTCATCGGCATCGATGCGCGGATCCAATAATTGCCTTCTTCCAAGGCAGGCATGAACTCCGAACCCAAGTGGGTAGCCAACGCACCGCAGATAACCAAAAACAGCACGCCCATGCCCACCATGAATTTGCGATTTTTCAAAGACCATTTCAACACCGGGCTATACACACGGCGGATCATACGAACCAGGAAAGTTTCCACTTCTTCGATGTGTTTAGGCATCATCAAGGAAGCCAGCACCGGTGTGATGGTAAATGTTGCGATCAAGGCACCTGCCAATGCATAACCGTAAGTGCGGGCCATCGGTCCAAAGATTTGGCCTTCGACACCTTGCATCGTAAATAAGGGAACGAAGGCAGCGACGGTGATTGCAACCGAGAACAACACCGCTTTATCGACTTGCATTGCGCTGATATAAATCATGCGCAAGCGATTGCTCCAGTTGGACGAACGATTCATGTGGTGAGAACTTGGGTCCGGCCCCAACTGCCCTTCAGCCAGATCTTCCAACAGCGTGCGTTTATTTTCTTTGCTGGCTTGGAAGTTCCGGAATATGTTTTCCACCAAAATCACCGCAGAATCGACAATGATTCCAAAGTCGACCGCACCTATCGATAACAGGTTGGCATCCTCGCCTTGCCATACCAACATGATGATACTGAAAAGTAGCGCGAATGGAATATTGATACCGACTATGATCGCACTGCGCAAATCTCCCAGGAACACCCATTGGATCAAGAAAACCAGCAAGCAACCGAAAATCAGGTTGTGGAATACGGTGTGCGTGGTGACTTCCACCAGCGAGGTGCGGTCGTAATAAGATTCGATTTTCACGCCGGCCGGCAAGGTCCCGTCGTGGTTGATCTTTTCGACTTCTTCCTTGATGCGTGGGACGATGTCGTTGGTATGTTGGGTGCGGCCCATGACCACGATTGCAGCGGCGACGTCATCCTCGTGATCGCGCCCGGCGATCCCTAGCCGTGGCACATAGCCGATCTTCACGGTAGCGACGTCCTTGATTCGTATCGGTACGCCGTTCGATTGCGTCAAGACCACCTTTTCGATATCGTCAACTCTATTGCCCTTGGTTAGATCGTCTGCGCCGCCGCTGTCGATCAAACCGATGCCGCGAATATTGACCGATTGCTGTCCGATGCTAATTTCACGGCCGCCGACGTTGACGTTGGCATTGCCAAGCGCAGTAATCATTTGCGGGATGGTGATGCCGTAGCCCTGCAACTTATTCAAATCGGCCTCGACTTCGAAGTCCTTGGTCGTACCACCCCAGCTATTGATCGCGACAACGCCCGGAATAGTCGACAAGCGCCGCGAGACAACCCAGTCTTGCACAGTGCGCAGATTGGTCAATCCGAAATTCTTCGGACCAACAACTTGGTAGCGATAGACTTCACCAACCAGGCTGGATTGTTGAATTTGCGGAATCTGGTTTTGCGGCAGTGTGACGTTTTGTTGAAGACTAAGCGCCGCTTGCGTATAGGCGAAGTAGTAATCGACGCCATACTTAAATGTCACGCGTATGAAGGTCAAACCATAAAACGAGGTCGAACGGATATTCGCGATTCCCGGCGTCGAGTAGAGTCCAATCTCCATCGGCGTCGTGTAGTACTTTTCCATTTCCTCAGCCGAAAGACCAGGGGCCTGCGCAGTAATTTCAAGAATCACCGGCGCTGGATTTGGATAGGCTTCGACGTTGAGCCTGGTAACGGCGAACAGTCCGGCGCCCAGAAACACCATCAAACCCAATAGGGTGATAGCTCGGCGCGTCAATGCGAACGCAATAATGCCCTTCAGCATGATTATTCTTTCTTTTAATGAGTCCGGTTTTTTACGATCTGCTGCTTTTCTATAAGGCGATCAATTTGACGGTGGCGCATTGAGCATATTGCTGAGCAATATCGCGCCCTTAGTCGCAATCAACTCTCCGGAGCGCACGCCTGTCAACACTTGATCGAAACCACCTTGCTGCAGACCGAGTGTTACCGTACGCTTGGTGAAGCGACGGCGGTCGGAAGTGACCCATACGGTCATGGTGCCGTCGCCTTCGCGTGCCACGCCATCCAAAGGTACGCCAGCGGTCGTCAATGGATCACCGGTACGAATGACGAAGGTTGCGAACATACCAGGGCGCAGCTCATGCTTGGTGTCGCTGACTTCCGAACGCACTAGAGTCGTATGTGTATTCGGGTCGACTGTCGCACCGACCACGGTCACCTTGCCGTTGAAGTCGCGATCTGGAAATGCCATGACTTTGACCTTGGTGTCTTGGCCGACATGAAATAACGGACTATCGCTCTCGGTCACACTGGCATTCATCCACATGGTCGACAAGTCAGCTACTGAATAAGGCGCTGGCGTGGTTCCCGGTTGCACCAGTAAGCCCGGTTGTGCCGCACGGGCGACGACGCGTCCGGTGATCGGGCTAGACACCACTAACGCCGGGTCGAGTTTGCGCTTGGCGATGATTTCATCGATCTGCGACTCCGACTTACCGAACAAACGCACCGCATCGCGCGCCGCTTTCAAGGCACCTTCTGCGGTTTGTTGGTCCGATACCGTTTGCTGGAAATCCTTCTGTGCCAATCCTTGTGTTGCATAAAGCTCTTTGGCTCTGGTCAACGCGGCGCTCGTCAGATTGTAGACCCCGGCGGCGGCGATCATGCTCGATTCAGCCTGTACCAGATCCGGGCTATCGATCGTATACAGCGTTGCACCCTTGACGACTTGATCGCCAATCTCTGCATAGGCCTTGATGATCTTCCCGCTGTAGGGCGAAAAGACTTGCACCGCCAAATTCTCATTGAAGTCGATGCTACCGACGGCAGTGCGCTGCTGGGAAAAAATATGTTCCCCGACCGGCCCGATTTCAATGCTTTTCACTTGCGTGTCGTTCAAGTCGATGGTGTCAGAGGTCGGCGTATCGCCAGGTTTGGCTGCGACCATCTTCTCAACTGGCTTATTTTCCGTCTTGGCATCCTTGCTACCACAACCGCTAATCGATACCATGGCGACCGCTACTATTGCCAACATAGCGCCGCCCAAGATAGTCGGCATTTTTCGAAGTTGCATGAAGAGCTCCTTTATACAATTGGGCCAATTATCGACGCGATCATAGGAGGCGGTCTACTGTGATTAATTGTTATGTGCAGTGCAACAATTAATCACAGTAGACCGGTGTAGACGCTTTCTATAGACTGCTTTCCAATCGGCTGGACTATCCGCCTGTTTGGAGCGATAACCTTGAATTCTCTACGCAAAACTCGCGCCGCCTTGCGCCGGCAGCACATCCTCATCACTGTGTCCGCCACACTATTGGCTGCGTGTGCCGTCGGCCCGGATTTCAAACAGCCGAGCGCGCCAGATGCTAAGACTTATTCGCCCGCGCCGATCGGCGATAGCACTGCGTCCGCACCCGGTCTCGCAGGCGATGCGCAACATTTTGTGATGGGGCGCGATATTCCTTTCGCCTGGTGGACACAATTCCAGTCAGCCAAATTAAATTCCTTGGTCGATAAGGCCTTGAAGTCAAATCCGACCATCACGTCGGCGCAAGCCGCGTTGCGCCAAGCGCATGAATTTACAGCCGCCCAACGCGGATATTTTTATCCGACTGTCAGTGCACAATTTTCACCGGAACGGCAAAAGCTGGCCGGCAATATGGGCGGTAACTCCCCGGGTATTCAGGGCAACGGCGCGACCATTTCGACTTATCAAAATCCGACCGGGCCTACGCCCTACAATGGGCCCGTTTATTATAATTTTTACACGTCGCAGTTAGCGTTGAGCTATGCCCCGGACGTGTTCGGCAGTAATCGTAGGCAAGTTGAGTCGTTAAAAGCGCAGGAAGACTTGTTGCGCTATAACATGGAAGCAACGTACATCACGCTTGCCAGTAACGTAGTAGCTGCAGCGATTCAAGAAGCGTCATTGCAATCGCAAGTTGACGCGACCAAGCTTTTCATTTCGCAAAATGCCAAGGCGGTTGAGATATTGCACAAACAATCCCGGCTTGGCTACGCAATGGGTATCGATGTCGCGACGCAAGAGGCCGCGCTGGCCCAAGCCAAAGCCTTATTGCCGCCACTGCAAAAGCAGTTGGAACAGACGCATGACTTGATTCGTGCATTGTGCGGCAACTTGCCCAACGAAGAACTGGACGATAGCTTTGACTTGACGTCGCTGCATTTGCCTGAAGATCTACCGGTTTCGCTGCCTTCCAAGCTGGTCGAACAACGCCCGGATATTCGCGCCGCCACTGAACAGTTGCATTCGGCCAGTGCGCAAGTTGGCGTTGCCACTGCTGCGCGCTTGCCGCAATTTACAATCACTGCAGCCTTGGGTGGCGCCGCATCTGAGATTCCTCAAATGTTCACCACCGGCGGACCATTCTGGAACTTGATCGGCAACGTCGCGCAACCGATATTTGATGGCGGTACCTTGCGCCACAAGGAAAGCGCAGCCGAGCAAGGCTTGATACAAGCGCAAGCGCAGTATCGCAGCACTGTGATTACCGCATTCCAAAACGTGGCTGACACCTTGCACGCGATCCAGTCCGATGCCGATGCGTTAGCCGCGTCAGCCGAATCCGAGCGCGCCGCCAAGGCGGTGATGACCATTACTGAAAAACAGCATCAACTGGGCTACGTCAATTTCCTTACCCTGTTAAGCGCCCAGGAAGCGTATCAACAAGCCCTGGTGAACTTGTTGCAAGCACGCACTAATCGCTACGGCGATACCGCCGCATTGTTTCAGGCATTGGGTGGTGGATGGTGGAATCGGGAAAGTGCTGAAGCCACAACTACCTCGGCTACGCCGGGTGCTGATGTCTCTGCCAAGCTGGCTGCAACAAATCCCGCAGCGGGCCAATAGCCACTTTGTTATACTGATTCCGAGCCGCCTAATAGAAGGGCGGTTCACATTGCATTGTTCGGAAGCTCACCATTTATTCAATGGAAGTTTATCGCCGAGGCACACATGAAATTGATTACCGCAATTATCAAGCCATTTAAACTGGACGAGGTACGTGAAGCGCTTGCGCAGGTTGGTGTCTTGGGCGTCACAGTAACCGACGTTAGGGGTTTTGGCCGGCAAAAGGGCCACACAGATTTGTACCGCGGGGCTGAATACGCGACCGATTTTATACCGAAGGTTAAGCTGGAAATAGCGGTCGACGATACGCTGGTCGATCTTGCGGTAGAAGCGATTTCAAGTGCCGGCCGCAGCGGCAAAATCGGCGACGGCAAAATTTTTGTGTCTGGACTTGAGCAAGTAATTCGCATCCGCACCGGCGAAACTGGAAACGACGCGACTTGAACTTCATTAACGCTGATTATTAATGTAATTCTGAAATCTGGATTGTTACACCCATCACCCCGCTTGTGCGGCGCACCCCGTGACTATTGTTGCGTCGCTTCTCGAAACAATCATCGCCAGCATCTCCTCAATTGATCCGTCGCCAAACGATCACGATTCGTCCGGCCATAATGTTTACGGCTTAGTTACATCGTAAGCCGATTTTTTAGAAAAGTTTTACAAGGAACATTCATTTTGCGTATCGTCGCCGGGTTCGTGGCCCGATCGGCATCGATGGAATGTGGGTGCTTCAGTTGATGCGGATAATCGAAAATGACGATGCGGGATGGTCGCACAAGTGTTTCATACATTATTGACGCAATTCCGGAAGAGTAATCGCGTCGCCGATCCTAAAAACATCAATCATCACATAGGCTACGGTTAATAGGTAAGCGCACGGTAAATTCGGATCCGTGTCCCTCGACACTGGCGACTGAGACGGCGCCATTGTGGAGAGTAACCACCATTTTGACCAAATAAAGCCCGATCCCTGTCCCGGCTATTCCGGAAACGTTGGAGCCACGGTGGTAACGGTCGAACAGGCGCGTGCGATCCGCTTCGGGCACACCTATCCCACGGTCTTCAGTGATGACTACTATCGTATCATTTTCGGTGACGCCTTTGACCGTAATCAAGCCACCTTTCGGTGAGTACTTGATGGCGTTGGAAAGCAAGTTGCTGAAAACTTGAAATAGCAAATGCCGATCGCCTGATATTTCCTTTGGTAACAGGCGAAAATTTTCATATATTTGTACGCCGGGCCAGATTTCGCGATGCACGTGACAAACATCATGAAGTAATTTTGCGATATCAATTTGTGTTGGATGAAAATAGAGTGCGGGATCGCCATCGAACAGTCGCGACGATGTCAGCAAGTTGTCCATGACGCTAGTCATGCGCAACACGGCGCTGCGGATTTTTGTCGCTCGCTCGGCAATATCCTGCGGCTGTAATTCGGTTTGCATTTTGACTAAACGCTGAGCATGTCCATCGATAATGGTTAGCGGAGTACGAAACTCGTGTGAAGCCATCGCCAGGAAATTACGCTGCACGGTAGATAGGCGTTTTTCGTACTCTAGTTTTTCCTCTAGCATCGTGGCTTGCTGCATCAAGCCACGCTGGCTTTCTGCCAGTTCTAGCGCATTCTTGCGAAACACCACGACCGATCGCGCCATTTCACCGATTTCGTCGTGTCGGTGGGTACTGTGGATTTCAATATCGAGTACATTCGATGCCAGCGATCGCATTTTTGCGGCAAGCTCCAACAAGGGGCGTGAAATTGAACGGTTAATGTATTGCAAGACGCCAACCATACTGACTGCTGCCAGAATAATCGCACCGATAATCAGTTTGCGCGCATATTCGTGCGTCACGTCTGCCACGCCGCTCGCTTCGCCGGCACTAGTCACTGTGCGCGAGGTCAACTCAGCTAGTGCATCACTCGCTTTCGCATATTCAACGCGGGAACTCGACATATAAAGCCTGCCGCCCTCTTCCTTGCGGTTCGCACGCGACAAATCAATGACTTGCCTGGCAACGGTCTGGTAGTTTTCCCAATCAGAATGAAATCGTGCGTAGATTTCTCGCTCGGATTGGCGCTGCGGAATGCGCTCATAACTCGTTTTGGCCAGTGTAATTGCTTGCCCCAGTTCGGTAATTTCCCGTTCTGTGCTCGCAATCAATTCTGGACTCCACGCTAGCAAATGACTAGCTTCGGCCGCACGATAGTCGGAAGTGTAATTCGTCAAGTCGCCAAGAATTCGCGTACTCTGCAGCCAATGATCCCGAATATCGACGGATGCTCGATTGACATCGCTAAGTTCGTGAATGCTTAATAATCCGAGAAAGATCAAGAGCGACAGAAAAGACAAGAAAACGGCAGACAATTGGACTTTTAAAGAGCGGTGCTGAATCATGTAGAAAATCCAATCGTAAAAAATTCCTGCGTGTGACGATTACGTTACCGTTCTTCGTCCGTATTTTCGACTATAACCACCCAATTGATCCCAGAACTTTGCAAAAATCACCATGCTATACTTCATACGCAGACAGAAATCGATATACTTCCATCTGACGACTAAGAGCAACCTCGCCAACCTCATACTTCGGCCCGACAAGGTACGTTATTATGGCAGAAGCCGAAAGCCAAGTTCTATGTATCGAAGACGATCATGAAACTGCCAACTTGTTGGTTGAAGATTTGGTCGAGCGTGGGTATGTCGTACGCGTCGCATTTGATGGGCATAGCGGGCTGGAAGCAATTCTGGAAAACCCACCCGATTTGGTGATTTGCGATATCAACATGCCGATCATGTCTGGTTTTGACGTCATCGATAAACTGACAGAAACCGCGCCACACCTCCATGACATGCCTTTCATTTTCCTGACGGCATTGCAGGATCGAGATAGCGAACTGAAGGGCAGGCAACTTGGCGCCGCCGACTTTATTACCAAACCTATTGATTTCGATTTATTAGAGACGATTATTTGTGCTCGTTTAGCACGGGTCGCGCGGTTGAATATATGGCGCCCGACAGTCGAATTAAATAGCCGCGAGATTGAAACGTTGACGTGGTCGGCTCGCGGCAAGACTTCCGATGAAATTGCAAAAATTCTGGAAGTGACCAAGCGCACCGTCGATTTTCATATTGACAGCGCGCGTCTTAAGCTGGGCGTAGCAAACCGCACACAGGCAGTCGTCGCTGCCGTGGCCGGCGGGCTCATTGAACCGTAAATTTTTTTGTTCGCTTTAGCCGACGTTTTCAATGCAGCCACCTTGACTGGATTACTTGCGCTACCTAGGGTGTGTTGACATTTGAAGCTGTGAATCGGAAAAATTAACGTAGAGGGCTGTTAACTATCGCTGAATTATGTCTGCATCCTTGTATTTGGGCGGAACGAAGATGTTACGAACGTTGTTGTGGGACGATGCATGAGCACGGCTGGTTCGCACAAGAATGGAAATCGGGCTCTCTTGCAGCGGCTGCCCGATTTGCGCCGGTGAAAGGGATGCAGCAGACTGCGACCGGGCAGATTGGAAATCTCCCGCAACGTGGGTGGAGCGGAGATATTGTCAAAGGTAGTCATGTGCGGGCATCTTTGCCGTCCATCGTTTGGAAGCATAAGCTTGCCGCAGCGGCAAAGTTATCGTTCCATCGACAATTCTTTATATTTCCCAGGCATTTAATGGTGGAGCGGAGGAGGATCGAACTCCCGACCTTCGCATTGCGAACGCGACGCTCTCCCAGCTGAGCTACCGCCCCACTAAAGACACACTACGCGAATCATCGCTGACGATAATTAAAGTATATCTAAAAAGCTATGATTTTTACAACGTGAAGATTTGGACATGAAATGGCGGACTGCGTTCCGCTTTTTTCAGGAAGTAAATTGCATTTTGCCGCTAGTTTCCCGCTAACGATAGCGATATGCCGCCAAAGTTGATTGAATTTCGCTTTTTCGAAGCAACTCATTGTTAAATTGCAGACGATGATGAAATGCGCGCTTGATTCCGTATGCGCAGCCGTATATGAGATCTGTCTTCAAAAAACGTCGCCAAGTTACTGAATCTATTGACGGAAATTCATTTGCACCACTATAGTGGCAAGATGATTTCAGATTTCAACCAACTTTCCGAAAAAATTGGCCAACTGGCCGAGATGGCGCACGCCTTGCGTCGTGAGAATGCTGCCCTGCGATTGAATGCAGCAACCCTTACCGCAGAGAACACAGATTTGCAGCAACGCATCGAAGAGGCGCATCAACGCGTGACGGCCTTGCTCGAGCGTATTCCGGCCCCGGATGCCGACGATGAAGAAGAGGCCGCATGATACAGCTTGATGTTTCCATTATGGGACAATCCTATAAGCTCGCCTGTAAGGAGGGCGAAGAGGGCGCATTGCATGAAGCCGTTAAATATTTGGACGGTAAAATGTGCGCGATTCGCGATGCCGGTAAACTGAAGGGTAATGACCGAATTGCAGTCATGGCGGCTTTAGGCATCGCTGCTGAATTATTGGGCACCAAATCGATCACCGGACCGTTGGCCGACATGACGATGGCAGAAGTGAAACAGAAAATTGCCGCTATGCACGTTGTCCTTGATACGGCGCTGACCCCGCAAGAAAACCTTTTTTAATTTTTCTCAAAGTGTTTGACACGGAAGCTGATCGGAGTAAACTTGGGGTCCCTGCCGTGTTCGCGATTGCCATATAATCCTTGAACCATTTATGCGCATCGGTTGCGGAATTTTGTTCGATGGGCGTGCGCGTCGCTAGTCCGATGAACCCGAAATTGAACTAACTGTGACCACCTTGAACCGTCTTGGTTCGGGATGCCGGCACAGCGGCACAGGCGGGGTTTTATGCTGAAGCGGTTGCATCGTATGCAGCCGCTTTTTTTATGCGCGATAGATTAGGTATGATACGTTTTACGAAATCATGACGACGGGAAAGCACATGAAGCGTTATTGGTTGATGAAGTCGGAACCATCTGAAGTGA
>Ga0207042_1068_pt2 | contig 19726 bp, 15 predicted proteins | sample Alteio_BWMinCont_70_FD_153310 | JGI IMG/M metagenome (GOLD analysis project Ga0207042, IMG submission 153310) | Enriched cells from forest soil in Barre Woods Harvard Forest LTER site, Petersham, Massachusetts, United States -... | ecosystem: Environmental > Terrestrial > Soil > Temperate forest >... | reverse complement strand
CTTTTATAAGTTCTTCTAAGTCTATATAATATCTTCCTGACTCATGGTATTGATCTAATAAAATACGACGGCACACGTCAGTTGTCAGCGCCCCGCCTAAAGTGACGGAAGATGCCAGTTGAGGCCATGTATTAATAGATTGCTCTACTTCGAGCATTGATGCTTTTAATCTTGTGGATATTGTATCAACACCAATCATTCTAAGTATATAAGGTATCTTATCCTCGTTTGAAAGATCTTTGATGTTATTAGGATCAAGGCCATCAGCCAGGCCATGTAATATAGGCAGGCCCGGTTCAAGATCAAACCGTTCAACATCCAGCATCCCACGGTCGTTTGTATCCATAACAACGGGTATTTGAAGTTCACGGGCCTTAAAGCGGCTTTCTATTTTAATATCTAATCCATCACAAACTTCAATAAACAGGTCTAACTTACCTCCGCCTAAAAAAAACTCATCCATATTGCCAGTATGCAACCCATCATTAAATATTTTAATATTTAAAAAGGGGTCAATCTCCATTATTTCCCGTGCTGCTATAACAGTTTTATTTAGTCCCAGGTTGTGTGTTCCTGTTCGGATTCGGTTTAAGTTACTTAACTCCGCGGTGTCAAAATCGGCTAATCTGAGTTCTCCGCAAATGCGCTCCATGGCCATTGTTAATGCTATGGATTGCCCTACAGACAAACCGACAATCCCAATTTTCTTTGTCAAAAGTTTATCCTGTTCGCCTTTGGTTATCTTATATCGGTTCCTGTTGGTACGTACTTCAACAAATTCATCTTCATCCAGCAAATGGACAAGGCGCTGACTCCAGGGATAATAAACCCAAACCCCATATTCATCAATGGCTTTTCCTTTTAAATGTTTGGTAATGCGGGTTTCGTATTCATCGCTCTTTATTTTTACAGAGGGATTTTGACTTTTAATAAGCTCCTGCAGTTGGCCGTAGATCTCATCGTGAATAAATGAAACCTTGTTTTCAAATAATAAAATGTTGAATGCCTTTTTTTCGACGGGTATATTCAACCTCAAAAACTCAGGAATATAAACAAGCTTATTGTCCTGGCCGGTAGGCAAATCAATAGTATCTTTTAACATGTGTTTTGGTATTTGAAATTTAATTATTGAAAAAAAGTTTTTGAGGTAGAAGTGATCATGCGGCTAAATAATTTCTGGATCGGATTCATTTATTTTTGATTTAAAAAAGGATTTTTTTGCTTGCAAAATTGTCGCATTCAGATCCCATCGGTCGAGATTTGGAATTTGAATTGCATAATGTATGGTTATTTCCTTCCTTCTTAATACCTCAACACGGGATATATTTAAGTTTTCACGGATATTTATAATCGCATTTTTATCTCCTTCATGTGCTTTGCTTAAAGTTGGCACATCCTTCAGTATCATAGTTGTAGCAACAAGATCCAATTTAGGGTAGTAAAAGGTTCCGTCGTGACCAATGCTTTTTTCTATTTCCATACCAACAGCTTCCCCGGGTGGTATGGTGTAGGGTGCGCATAATGCAAAAAGCGATTGTATCCCTATTTGGTAAGAGATAGCAACGGTAGTACGTATTAAAAATATAGAGCCAATTCCGTATCCCGCTATCTCACGCGAATTCCATAAACCGCATAATTCACCTGTACCTTGCTGTGCAAAACGCCAAACCAGGTCAAATACCCTGGCGTCCATGGCTCCTGTCGCCTGTTCAATAGGTAATGGTTCAGATCCGCCGGAAACGTGTACCCTGGCCCCGCCGTATACTTTTTTTCCATCTAATGATTCTACTGTCATTACAAATGCAGCAGGATTTTTTGTCCATTCATTTTTATTTGACGTAACTTTTGTAACGCCAATGCTTGTCAAAACATGGGTATGGCCCTCAATAAAAAGTTCGCAGGTTTCAGGCTCATCAATTGCTCTGAACGCCCTAAGCCTTACTTCGGGGTTTTCTTTATTTAAACCATCCTCCATTTAATAATCTTTTATCCAAAGCGTGACTATTAATCAGCAAGGCTCAAATACTTAATATTAGGTAAAATTAAGTAAATTAATAGTTAAATCTGGTTTCTTTTTGATTAATCGTCGACCGGCGATCCTTTTTGTCTAATCAGCGAAGTATAAATACTAACTAATTAATTGATAGAAATGTTTTAAAAATCGCATGCATACTTAACAAAACCATTTTTTAAAAAATTGCTAATTGTAGCTTTCGCATTTAGGGATGCCTTCTAACTATCTTTTACAGTTTTGATGAGGAAGTTTAAATATTGTTTTATCTGCAGTAATTTTGGGTTAAGCTGTTCGTCCTGCAATTCATTCAACCTGTTGAAGCTATAACCGATTGGCTGAAATTTATTAAAATCCGCATACCATTCCAAACCCATTTCTTACAAATCAAACCTTATCCACCCCTCTCCCTCATATCCAAAAATAAACTGTTTAGGATTGATAATTTCTGCCAGTATCTCAATTGCATCAACTGTACGCGGCCCGGGCCGGTTAAAATACTGGTTGCCATCAGCAATATACACGTGGTTATTTTTTACAGCTTTCATTTCGCCGAAACCCGGAAGCCGCAACAACAGATCAATTTCTTTCAAAGTACGCTCAATGGGGAAACCGCAGGGCATTACGATCAAAATTTCAGGGCCCTGCAGACGGATGTCATCCCATTCAACATAAGGCGAATGCTTGCCAGGCTCAGCCAATATCGAAATACCACCTGCGATACCTACCAACTCCGGAACCCAGTTACCGGACAGCATTAGCGGTTCCAGCCACTCGATACAGGCAACGGTTGGCTTGTTTTCACTAAATTTTAGTTTATGGCGGATGATGTCAACCCTTTGGTGCAATTCTTCGAGCAGTGCGTTGCCGGCGCCGGATACATTTAGTACATTGGCAATGGTAGCAATATCATTAAAAATATCATCGAGGCAATTGGGTTGCAGGGATATAATGCGGGCCTGTTTATCAAGGTAATTTTCCAGCGCCTTTTCAACTTCATTTAATGATACCGCGCAAACCTCGCATTGCGCCTGCGTGATCACTACATCAGGCGCCAGTTGTTTTATTTGATCGCGGTTTACAGTGTATACCGATAAGGCATCGGCCAAAATCTCTTTTACTTTAGCATCAATTACCGCACTGCTTAAATTATCCGGGAAATTGGCCTCTGAACATACCGGCAATTGCTTGACTGATTCGGGAAAATCGCATTCATGTGATCGCCCGACAAGTTTATCTTCGAGGCCCAAAGCACAAACTATCTCTGTAGCTGCCGGCAATAAGGAAACTATTTTTGTATGCATATTCAAAACACTCCAACGCAATCGAATCTAACTCATTCAACTATTTACTTAAACAATTTACTGATACCTGCCCGGCGCGAACAAACTTGTATCCATACTCGCTTTCTCCCCGTTAAATGCTTCGGCGATCAGTTTCCCGGTTGCAGGCCCCAGGGCTAAACCTATCATCGCATGACCTGTCGCAATGGCCAGGTTTCTATATTTGTCCGACATGCCGATATAAGGCAAACCATCGGGCGAAACCGGGCGGAAACCAAACCAAATATCTTTTTTCGCAGGTACCCTGATTTTAAAATCAGGGAGGTATTTTGGCACAGATTCAACTATTCCTTTTACGCGGTTGATATTTATTTGCTTGTTTATTTTCCCGATCTCCATGGTGCCACCAAAGCGGATGCTGCCATTCATGGGTGTTATGGCAACCCTTGCTTCGCATAGAATAAAAGGTATCGTTATTGGTTTAACAGGGTTGTGCACCATAAACGAATACCCCTTGCCCGGCATCAAGGGTAAATTTAAACCCGCAAGCTTAGCAATACCCGGCGACCATGAACCGCCTGAAATAAGATAAGCATCCCCGGTAAAATCTTTATCTTTTGTACTTAATGAGGTAATTTTGCCTGTATCATGATTGATCTTTACCACCTCGGTATTGCGGTGAATACACACCCCTTCGGCTTCAAGGTATTTTACAAGCCCTGTCATCATTTTATTGGGAAACATATGTGCGTCGCAACGGTAATGAACAGCACCCAAAATATCCAGTTCAATGTCCGGCTGTAATTTTTGGCATTGGTCGGGTGTCAGGTATTGGGCATCCAGGCCCAGTTTGACAGCTTTTTCAATTAAGTGAAGTTCTTCTTCCTCAACTTTGGGCGACTTATAAAGCATCAGGATACCATTATCTGTCAAACCAAAATCAATACCGGCATCTTTTTCAAACTCGTGATACAAGGCCTTGCTTAAAAGCGAAATATCCCGCAATCCGCCCGCCGAACGTTCCACGTGTTTCGTGGTTGCGCTTTTGACAAATTTTAATCCCCATCTGATCAGGTCAGGATTTAATGATGGCTTTACATAAAACGGGCTTTTGCTGTTAAGCATCCAGCGGATACCCTGTTCCACCATCCCCGGTGAGGCCAATGGAACAAAATGACTTGGTGTTATCATCCCCGCATTACCAAATGAGCAATTATCAGATAGGTCGCCTTGCTCCAAAACGTCAACTTCCCAGCCAGATTTGTGCAGGTAGTACGCGGAAAACAAACCTATTACACCACCGCCGATTATTGTTGCCTTACTCATATTTCAATCTGCTTCTCCCCCGGCCATCATTTCTCGCTCAGAATTTTTCTAATTTTAATACGCGCAATGATATAGTTTATTTTTTCTTATCTCAACTTCAGGAGGGCTTCTTTGATCCTCGGCGTCAATTCCTTTATATCCTGTAAAGTACTTGCACCAACTGATACCCTGAACCAGTTTACATCTTCGCCGGTACCAAAGGCCGAAAACGGCACAAAAGCTACCTTTGCTTCTTTAATGAGATAAAAATTAATATCAGTGGCTGCTTTTAGCACTTTACCATCCGGCGTGGTTTTGCCGCTATAGTCAACTTTTACAGTGAGGTAAATGGCGCCCATCGGTTCAATGGCATCTACATTAAACCCTTCGGCTTTTAATTGCTGAAAGCCTTCGTACAGCATAGTTAAACTGTTTTGGATGTTTTCTTTTAATTTGGTGAGATAGTTGTTAACATCGTTATCCTTCTTCAGGAACTTAGCCATCGCCACCTGTTCAGCCTTTGGCGCCCATGCACCCATGTGGCCTACAATGGATTTCATGTGGTTGATCACATGCGCCGGGCCAAAACCCCAACCAACGCGCACCCCTGTTGAAGCGAAACATTTGGAGGCGCCGTCGACAAAAATAACTACCTCCTTTAGTTCCGGGCGCAAGCTTACAGGGTTAAAATGTTCGTGATGTCCAAATGTCAATTGCGAATAGATCTGGTCGTACAAAATGTATAGCGGTTTTTCACCTGCTTTACGGGTTTTATTTTCTGCGATAACCAGGTCGCAGATTTCTTCCAGGTCTTTTTTGCTGAACATGGTGCCTGTCGGGTTCAGTGGCGAACACAAGGCAAGCAAGGCGGCGCCTTTAATATGCGGGCGTATATCATCAGCCGTAGGCATAAAATTATGTTCTGCCCTGGTTTCAACTATAACAGCTTCTGCACGGGTAAGGTCGCAATAATGATTGTTGTTCCATGAGGGGGTTGGGAAAACAACTTTATCCCCAGGGTCAACAACCGCCATGTAGATGGAATAAATTAAAGGCCTCGATCCGCTGGAGACCTGTATCTGGTTTGGCGCATAATCAAGGTTAAAACTGTTTTTTACAAATGCGGAAACACTTTGGCGTAAACCCAGCATCCCGTCGGCAGGCGGGTAATTGGTTTGATTATCGCTGTAAGCATCAACAATACCTTGTTTTAACTGGTCGGGGATAGGGTAAATATTTGAATCGAAATCGCCGATGGTTAAATTGGCAATATTTTGTCCCTGTCTTTTTAATTCGTTAATCTCGCCTGCAATTTTTATAATTTCGGACCCATGCAGGTTTTGGGCTAATAAAGAAACGCTCATTTTGGACGTGCAAATGTTAGATGTGCAAATGTACTTTTTTGAGGCGAAAGGCGAAAGGTTTTGAGAAAAAGGCAAAAGGTTTGCTTGCCTGCCGTGAAGATCCTCGACCAAAAAATACCTTTTGCCTTTCGCCGTTCAGCTTTAACCTTCTTTTTAAACCTTTTACCTTTCGCCTTTATCCTTTAATCTCCTCCTCACCCCCCTTGTTTCTTTGCCTGTAAGTACCTAAGTTTGCGCCTCAATAATACTGTTATGTCAAAGGCATCGGAAATAAAAAATGGTAACATTATACGCTTTAATGGCGAGTTGCTGCAGGTAGAAGAATTTTTACACCGTACGCCGGGTAATTTACGCGCTTTTTACCAGGCGCGTATGCGCAATATTAAAAGCGGTAAACTGGTGGAATACCGTTTCCGTACTGATGAAGAGGTGTCAATAGCGCGCGTTGAAACCAACGACTACCAATATTTATATGATGATGGCGGTTCATTGGTGGTAATGGATAATACTACATACGATCAGCATAATATCCCAAAAGCCTTGTTTGGCCCGGCGGTAAAATTCCTGAAAGAAGGGATGAACGTAATTGTAGCTTTTGAAAGCGATGAACCAATTATGGGCCAGATCCCCGGTTCGGCCGAACTGGAGGTCACCTATACCGAACCTGCAGTTAAAGGCGATACCTCAAGCGGCGCGTTAAAGAATGCCACCGTTGAAACCGGCGCCGAGATCAAAGTGCCCTTATTTATTAATATTGGCGATAAGGTTAGGGTTGATACTGCTACAGGTTCGTATGTTGAACGGGTGAAGGGGTGATTTTAGTTGCAGCATTAAGTGGCTTTGCAGCATAAATACGAAGATTTGTCAACTTTTTAAAAGTTGACAAATCTATTTTCTATTACCGATATCGAATTTCCAACTAATCAAAGGGAAACTAACTAATACCTCTTTTTAATAATGCCAAGTCAATTAATATTTTATCAATAAATATCATTAACTTTAAATATTAATACTGCATCAATGGTATTGATTAGTTTCTATGCATCGATTTCTATTAAACCTATATTTCTGATTTTTTAATACCTATTCCGGGAAATCGGGTATTCTTTTGTAACCATTTTGGCGGCTTTAACAATGCAGTTAAAAAAGATAAAAACATGGCCAGGCTATTTGTTTTTTTTATAATAATATTGCCTTCGAGCTGTTTTGCTCAATTCAGTATAACCGGCCGGATATTAAACCAGGCCGATACTAAACCAATAGCCGATGCAAGTGTATTTGTGAGTAATGCCACCATAGGGGGTAAAACTGCTCACGACGGCACCTTTACCTTGCACAATGTAAAGCCTGGTAAATACGATCTCGTAGTATCTGTTGTAGGCTTTGAACCCTTTGAAACGACAATAATACTTGGCAATGGTAATGTTTCCCTACCCGATATTGCCATTTTTCCAAAAACAATCGGCTTAAAAGAAGTAATTGTAAAACCCGATGTAAACCGTGAAAGAAATTATGCATGGTTTAAGGAACAATTTTTAGGAACGTCTGACCTGGCAAAAGAATGTAAAATATTAAACCCGGAAATTCTTTATCTGGATTATGATGAGGCAACCAGTACGCTCACAGCATCATCATCCGGCTTTTTGGAAATTGAAAACGCGGAGTTGGGGTACAAAATAAAATATCTGCTAACAAACTTTTCGTTTGTGAATAAGGATAACGATAATATTAATATTTATTACAAAGGCTCGGTTTTGTACGAGGAGATGAAAGGAACGTCTCTGCAGGAACAGCGGTGGCAGAACCGGCGACAGGAAGTTTATGAAAATTCCGAAATGCATTTTCTGCGTGCAGCTTTGAGTAACCGGTTAGATGAGGAAGGCTTTGGTGTTCAGCAATTGGCCATTTATGCCAATCCCGAAAGGCCCACTGACAGCTTAATTGAAGCCAAAATAAACTTTTATAATAAATTAAAACAGGCTGGCGACAGGCGTGGCGACTCTCTGTCTTTTTGGGTAAGAAAATCAAAATTGCCTAAAACATTGCAAAAGCTCTTTCATTTTCCATTAAACGGCAAAGATTTTATACTACAAACAGATAAACCGGGGATATTCGCTCTCGGCTGCGATTATGACGGTTTGTATGTAACTTACAGAAAAAACCACCATTTTTCGGCAAACGGACAGCTTGCTTATGTAAAAACCATCAGGAATACCGAAAATACCTTGATAAATTTCATCTCGCCGTGCGCTTATTTTTATAATAATGGCGTGATCATCAATCCCTATAGTGTACTGTTTTATGGTGTGTGGGGAAGGAGCAGGGTCGCTGAACTTTTACCCATAAATTTTGAACCGGATAACAATGTGGAAAATATAAAAACCCCGGTTGATAGTACGATAGTAAAAAATATCGTAGCTAAGCTAAAAACGTATTCGGTAAACCATATCACAGAAAAAGCCTACCTGCATTTTGACAAAGCCTATTATGCCGGGGGCGACACCATTTACTTTAAAGCATATCTAACCGAAGGCGAAAGTCATGAACTATCTGGCATAAGCAATGTGCTGCATGTCGACCTTGTTAATACCAGCAACAAAGTCGACCAATCCGTCAATTTAAAAGTGGTAAACGGGGTAGCGTGGGGGGATTTTGCACTGCCGGATTCACTGCCAAAAGGTAATTACCGGGTAAGAGCCTATACCCGGTGGATGCAGAATAATGGCAATGAAAGCTATTTTGCTCAAACCATCCCGGTTGGATCTTTGCGAATTAATAAGATATCGGAATCCATAATAACATCACCCAAAGCAGTAAATAAACCAGATGTACAGTTTTTCCCCGAAGGTGGAAGGCTGGTGAACGGTATCGCCTCAAAAGTAGCCTTTAAAACTATAGGCAGCAACGGGCTTGGTATTGATGTAAAAGGCGAGGTATTGGATAATGAAAACAGGCAGATAACAACATTTGCATCTGATCATTTAGGAATGGGGTATTTTTATCTTGAACCCGCCGAGGCCAAAACCTATAAAGCAAAAATCACTTACCCCGGAGGTTCGCAGGATATAATTGACCTTCCCGTAGCGGATACAAAAGGAATAGTTTTATCCATTAATAACGACTCGAAGACCAGGGTATCGGTGACAATTGCCGCTGACAAAACCTTTTACAAAGAAAATAAAAACAAGGATTTTTCATTGGTTATTTATTCAGGTGGCGAAGCCTCGACATTTATCTGTAAATTAGATAGCCAGGTAATTACGCCTGATGTTTTTAAAACAAACCTTGCATACAGGTATTGCCCCTGTCACTTTGTTTTCGTCAACCGGTGAACCATTAAGTGAGCGGTTAATATTTGTGCAAAATAACGACGAGCTAAATGTTGGTATAAGCACTGATAAACAGGTTTATACACAAAGAGAAAAGGTAAACTTAAAATTCAATATAATGAATAGCGCCGAACCGTCGACAGGCCATTTTTCGGTAGCAGTTATTAATGAGAGCAAAGCACCAGTAAATGACAATGAAGAAAACACCATTTTAACAAATTTGCTTTTAACATCCGATCTGAAAGGATATGTGGAACAGCCAAACTATTATTTTTCAAATATAAGCGATAAAACAAACGCCGAACTTGACATGGTTATGCTCACCAATGGCTACCGCAGGTTTGAATGGAAAAAGTTATTAAGCGATGAATATCCGATTTCGGCCTTTAAACCCGAAAACGGGCTTGAAATCAGCGGCACGGCAAAATCACCCGGCGGAAAACCGCTGAGCAACAGCACGGTGGCTTTATTATCGATGAATGGGGGGCCTGTGTTAACGCAGCTAACAAATGAAAACGGGGCCTTCCGTTTTGATAACCTCACATTTATGGATTCCACACACTTCTTGCTAAAAACTACAAATGAAAAATTAAAAAATAATACACGTCTCTTCTATAATGCAGACAAGCCTATCCCGGTAACAGGCAATACAGATCATGCAGCTGTTCAGGATGACGTAAATAAATTGATGGCCGTCTATTTAGAAAATAAAAAAATACAGATGGGGGAAATAGCAAAATACGGGCCTATAAAAGGGATACTGTTAAAGGAAGTAAAGGTTAAAGATGTTAAAAGCGACAATGATTATCCATCCTCAAACCTGGGGGGCCCCGGTCATGCCGACCAGGTAATACACCGGAGCGAATTCCAGGGAAGCGGCTCATTTTCCGATATGTTTACCGGCCGCTTAATTGGTGTAAATTTTTGGGGACCGCCGTACGCTAAAAAAGCCTATTTGAGCATGCCTGTAACACTAGGTATAGGACATGGAAATCCACCTATGCTGGTAGTTGTTGATGGTGTAAAATATCCGCCTGATTCGTTGGGCCCCAATTTCAGCGTAGATGAAATTAATGTGAATGATATTGAAACGGTTGAAGTATTGAGAAATTCGTCCGCAAGTATTTATGGTGCAATGGGTGGCTCCGGAGTTTTGGTAATTACTACCCGGAACGGAGCTGACGACCCGCAAAGCAAACCCGCCGCACGGGGCATTTTACCAATAACGCCAAAAGGCTATTATAAGGCCAGGGAGTTTTATTCTCCAAAGTATGATCACCAGGCCAACAATTTTAACCGGAAGGATCTGCGGACGACCATTTACTGGAAACCCGAACTTGTTACTGATAAGGATGGCAATGCCTCATTTAATTATTATAACGCCGACGGAGCCGGAATGTACCGGGTTGTAATAGAAGGAATTGATGATAATGGTAACTTAGGCAGGCAGGTTTACAGGTATAAAGTTGAGTAGATATCGGAGCTTTGCAAGTTTATTTGCTGTGTTCCTGCCACTGACGCTGAGTTAATAAATCAATACAACAATTGATCATACGGATATCTTTCTGTATGCAACGCTCTCACTTCTTCATAGAGCAGCGCCCTGAATTCATCTATATTTTCCTTTTTTGTAGCCGAAATAAATATTGCAGGGCAATTGTTTTTTGCCATCCAGCTGTGTTTAAAATCATCGATGGTTAAAGCCTCGGCCTGTTGGTCAATATGATGTTGCGTAGGTTGAAAAGCATCGATCTTATTAAACACCGTGATAACCCTTTTATTTAAAGCGCCCAGATCTTTCAGTGTTTCATTTACCGTTCTGATCTGGTCTTCAAAATTATGGTGCGAAATATCCACAACGTGGATCAATATATCTGCTTCGCGCACTTCATCGAGGGTCGATTTAAAACATTCAACCAAATGATGGGGCAGTTTACGGATAAAACCAACCGTATCTGATAACAAAAAAGGCACATTTTCTATCACCACTTTCCTTACCGTTGTATCAAGCGTAGCAAACAGCTTATTTTCGGCAAATACATCCGATTTGGAGATCACATTCATAATGGTTGATTTACCTGCGTTAGTATAGCCCACTAAGGCTACCCTTATCTGCTGGTTCCTGTTTTTTCGCTGCGTTTCATTTTGCCTGTCAATTAGTTTTAATTTCTCTTTCAGCAAAGCTATTTTGTTCAATATTAAACGCCTGTCCGTCTCTATTTGCGATTCACCCGGGCCACGCATACCGATACCACCCTTCTGGCGTTCGAGGTGCGTCCATAAACGGGTCAGGCGGGGTAGTAAGTATTGTAATTGGGCTAATTCAACCTGTGATTTTGCCTGCGCAGTTTGCGCCCGCCCTGCAAAGATGTCAAGGATCAGGTTATTGCGGTCGAGTATTTTTACCTGTAATTCATTCTCGATATTTCGCAGCTGCGATGGGGTAAGCTCATCATCAAAAACCACCATATCAATTTCTTCTTCAACCACATAAGCTTTAATGTCTTCCAACTTACCTGACCCAACAAAAGTTGCCCTGTCCGGCCTTTGCAATTTTTGGGTAAAGCTTTTCATGGTTTCACCGCCTGCGGTCGTCACTAAAAATTCAAGCTCCTCTAAATATTCTTTTTCCTGTTCGTCGGTTTCATTGGGTGTTATTACGCCAACCAGCACGGCTTTCTCCTGCTTCACAGCAGTATCATAAAATTTTTGTCTCATTCGTTAGATGATTTAACAATATGGGTGCCAATTTAGTAAAATGGCAAATTCAGCCAATAAAATTCTTATTTAAACCGAAGGGTTATTTACTATTCATTTCCATGTAATCTACCGTTAAGTTGCAAAGAGTTTTAACCCCTAATGCAAATGCGCTTTCATCAATATAAAAATCTGGCGAATGGTTTATTGGAACTGTCTTGGGGTCAGCGCCTCTGGGCATGCCGCCCAAAAAAACAAAAAGGCCAGGTACTTTTTGCGAATAATAACTAAAATCTTCCGAAGCAGTGAGGGCCGGGCCAGACAGTATATTGGCTGCGCCGGCAGTCTGCTGCAGGGTGGGCAGCATTGCTGCGGTTAATGCCGGGTCGTTAACAGTTACAGGATAATGTATGCTATAAGGTATGGTTACTTCGGCAACCGCACCCTGAGCTTCAGCGGTTTTAATAGCTATTTGCGTAACCTTGGTTATCAGCATTTTTTCATCTTCGGGCGAAAACGCACGCAGGGTGCCCAGCATTTCAACAGTTTCAGGAATAATATTTGACCGGTTGCCACCTTTAATAGCGCCTACGGTTACCACCGCGGGGTTTTCGGTCAGGTTTATATTCCGGCTAACAATAGTTTGCAGGTTGTTTATAATCTGGGCAGAAACCACGATAGGATCAACTCCCGACCATGGGCTTGCCCCGTGGGCCGACTTCCCTTTCACAACGATCCTCATATCGTTTACGGCAGCGAGCGTTCCGCCCGGATGGGAAGTTATAGTACCAACTGGGATATTGGAAATGATATGCTGCGCAAAAATGACGTCAACTTTAGGGTTTTCCAGTACCCCTTCTTTTACCATTTCTTCGGCCCCGTATGTTTCCCCCGCTGGTCCCCCCTCTTCTGCAGGCTGAAAAATAAATTTTACGGTGCCATGCAACTCATTTTTTATAGATGCCAATATTTCAGCAACAGCCATCAGCATAGCCATGTGTGTGTCGTGCCCGCAGGCATGCATAACACCAACTTCCTGGCCGTTATACACGGTTTTAACTTTTGATGCGAAGGAGACAGGGGTGCGTTCAGTTACAGGCAACGCATCCAATTCGGAACGCAGGGCAACCACCGGGCCGGGATGGCCACCTCTTAGTATGCCTACTACCCCCGTGGTAGCAATGCCCGTTTTTACCTCCAGGCCAAGCGATTGTAAGTATTTAGCAATAATTGCCGCAGAACGGAACTCATGGTTGCCCAATTCAGGGTGTTCATGAAAATCACGGCGCCAGGCTACGACCTGGTTTTGCAGGGAGTCGGCTTTCCTGCCGATCTCGCTTTTAAGCGGATTAGTTTGTGAGAAAACCGGGGTTGATAAGGCGCAAATGACGAGCATGTATAGTTTTTTCATCTGAAGGATTTTTCAACTAAGATAAAATAAAAGTTTATTAGAATGGTTTTAATTGATAGCGCCCCCTTATTGCTAATCTAAAGGCGTCAACGCTTCGCTCCTCATAATAAACGCCGAAATAATTTTCAATAATTCCGAAATTAACCTACCTCAGCCTGTCCGCCGATTTCACCAGTTTTTCATCCCTTTGTATGGCCTTAAGCGCAAATATGATGAGCAATATACTAATGGACGAAAGAATAAGGCCGATACCCCAGTTATGGGCATCAATCTGAATACTTCCCATTACCTTTTTTGCCTCCTGGGCCATCCAGAAACTGTAACCTATAATTACCAGTATTGCGCTGTAACATAAAGCAATCTGCTGTTTACGGTTTTTGTAAAGGAAAATAATGATCAGCGGGATTAAGCCGGCGATAGCTGTTGCCGCAGTAAGCGCCACGAAAAATTGAGTGTGTACCTGATGCCCGTTAATATCCTGAAATACGCCGGTAACCATAATGCTAACCGGTTTGTCATCAATATAAACATTATGAACCAGCGGGAACAGGAAAAGGCCAAATATTGCAAGGCCAGCAAGCAAAAGGTAAATACTTAGTATTCGTTGTAGCATGTTTTTTATTGGTTGTAATTGTTGTATTGCTTTATTGTTGTAAAGGTTACAAAAGTTGTAAAAGTTGTAGTTGTTGTAAAGGTTGAGTCTTGAATTAATTGAGGCTTTTATACAAATTTTCAACTACTTCAACTTTTTCAACTGCTTCAACTTTCCTCGTATAGCACAAAGATAGAATTGTTTTAGTTATAGTTTAGCGCTGATTTATTATCTCCAATAATAACATTTGAACTTTACAACCTTCCAACAACTTCATACCTTTGCGCTGTGACCGAAAAACAACGCTATTTTATTGAACTTTCATTTGATGGCACCATTTACCATGGCTGGCAAATCCAGAAGAATGCCGTCAGCGTGCAGGAAGTTGTGAATGAAAAGCTGTCTGTTATTTTACGCCAGCCAATTGAAACTACAGGTTGCGGGCGAACAGATACCGGTGTACACGCGAGAACGTTTTTTGCACATTTTGATGCGGAGGAGGAGTCCATAGTCCATGGTCCACGGTCCATGGTTGATAGAAATAGCAAAAAAAAAATAGCAAATAACAAAATTGCAGCTCCTATGGACTATGGACTATCGACCATGGACAACTTTGTTAGAAGCATAAATTCCATACTTCCTGAAGACATTGCGATAAAAAGAATGTTCCCTATTGCGGCTGATGCAAATGCCAGGTTTGACGCTACCTTGAGGACTTATGAATACCATATCCATTTTAATAAAGACCCTTTTAGAACCGGATACTCCTGGGAATTACGCGACCGGCCCGATCTTAATTTAATGAACAAAGCCGCTGAGATAGTAAAAGAATATACCGATTTTAGCTGTTTCAGTAAATCAAATACGCAGGTTAAAACCAATATTTGTAAAATATCAACAGCGGAATGGGTTGTTAATGGTGATGGCATTATTTTTAAGATATCTGCCGACCGTTTTTTGCGCAACATGGTACGTGCGATAGTCGGCACACTGATAATGGCTGGGAAAAAGGAAATTGAACCAGAAGCTGTACGCAATATTATTGAAAGCAAAAACCGCAGTAATGCAGGGATGTCCGTACCGGCTTGCGGGTTGTATTTAACTGAAGTGGCTTATTGATTTCGGATTTTGGATGTTCGATTTCGGAATTAGGATTATTAAAGCAGAAAAGAAACTTTTTATTTAAAATTTATACATTTTTGAAATCCGAAATGGAAATTCCGAAATCCGAAATAAAAATATGTCAGAAATTACAGGTAAAGCTCTTGATTGGAAACTGCTAAGGCGGGTGATGCGGTATGTTAAACCGTATAATGTTACGTTTATCATATCGGCATTTTTAACGGTTTTTTTAGCTGCTTCAGCATTGGTGCAGCCTATACTGATGCAAAAAACGCTGGATAATTATATTTTAAAAGATAATTACAACGGCTTGGTTTTTATGGTTGAACTGATGGTCGGTATGCTCATTATACAAACCATTGCGCAGTATTATCAAACTTATCTTACCAATTCATTGGGTCAATCTGTTATCCGCGACTTACGGATAGATGTTTTTAACCATATCACCAGTTTGAGGTTAAAATATTTTGATCGTACCCCCATAGGCGTGCTCATTACCCGTACAGTGTCAGACCTGGAAACTATCGCGGATATTTTTTCGGAAGGGTTAATATCCATTATGGGCGACATGTTGCTGCTAATAGCTGTAATAGGGTATATGTTGTTCCTGGACTGGAGACTTGCCCTGATCACATTAATACCTATGCCCTTCCTTTTTTTATCAACCTACATTTTTAAGGAAGCTATCAAATCGGCTTTCCAGGAAGTACGTACGCAGGTTGCACATTTAAACACGTTTTTAGCTGAGCATATTTCGGGGATCAGTGTTATTCAGATTTTTGCACGCGAGGACCAGGAGATGCGCAAGTTTAAAGTGGTAAACAAAAAACACAGGGATGCCCATATCCGCTCGAATTGGTATTATTCTATATTTTCTCCGGTAGTGGAAATTCTACTTGCCTGTTGCATGGCATTGCTGGTATGGTATGGCTGTAAAAGAATATTGAGTGATCAGCAGTTGAAAGCAATTTCGCCGCCACACGGTAAGATAACCCGGGGCGTTATTTTAGAGTTTATCCTTTATCTTAATATACTTTTCAGGCCGATACGCCAGCTTGCAGATAAATTCAACACCCTGCAAATGGGTATGGTTGGGGCCGATAGAATATTCAGGGTTTTAGATACTGATGAGGTTGCTGTTAATACCGGGAAATTAAAACCTGTTAATTTATCGGGCGAAATAGAATTTAAGCATGTGTGGATTGCTTATAACGATGAGAATTGGGTATTAAAAGATATTAATTTTCATGTTAAGCCAGGAAAAACGCTGGCCCTGGTTGGGGCTACAGGGGCAGGAAAATCATCAACCATAAACATTTTGAACCGTTTTTATGAAATTGGCAAGGGCAATGTACTGATCGATGGCAGCGACATCAGGGAATATGATGTTAATTACCTGCGTTCACAGATAGCCACCGTAATACAGGATGTTTTTTTATTTACCGATACGATTGGCAATAACATCAGTTTAAATAATCCTAAAATAACCCGCGAACAGGTTATTGCCGCTGCTAAGGATGTTGGTGCGCATGAATTTATTGAGCGGTTGCCCGGCGGGTATGATTATAATGTTATGGAAAGGGGTGCAACCCTTTCAGCCGGGCAGGCGCAGTTGATTTCATTTATCCGGGCCCTGGTTTATAACCCAACCATACTTGTATTGGATGAAGCCACGTCGTCGGTTGATACTGAGACAGAAATATTGATACAAAATGCCATCAGCAAGCTAATGCAGGGCCGCACCGCCATTGTAATTGCGCACCGCTTGTCTACCATTCAAAATGCGGATAAAATTATAGTGCTTGATCATGGCGAGATCAAGGAAATGGGTACCCATCAACAATTGCTGCGTATAGAAAACGGCTATTACCGAAAATTGTACGATCTGCAATTTAATTCGGCAGGGATAGGCAGGTTTTAAGTCTTTGTTTTATCAACAAATATGCCTTCATTTAAATTGATTATCTTGTAACACATATAAATTATTAGTAATGCAAACCCTCATCGACCTCAGCCACACCATTTTTGATGGGTTAATTACCTATAAAGGCTTGCCCGCACCAGTGATCTGCGATTACCTTAGCCGTGAAAGATCAAAGGAATTTTACGTGGAAGGAACCGAGTTCCAGATCGGTAAGATCGAAATGGTGACCAATACCGGTACTTATATTGATTGCCCGTTTCACAGGTTTGAGCGTGGAAAAGATCTGTCGCAAATTGCTTTGGAACAATGCGCGGAGTTGGATGCTATCACAATCAATGCAAAAGATGCCACCGAAATAGGTAACGAATATTTTGAAGGGAAAGAAATTAAAAACAAAGCGGTTTTGGTTTATACCGATTGGGCAAGGCATTGGAACACCGACAAATATTTTGAGGGCCATCCATACCTGACAGGTGAAGCTGCAGTATATTTAAAAGAAGCAGGGGTTAAATTAGTTGGTATCGACAGTCATAATATTGACAACACAGGAGGCCGGAGCCCCCCCCGTACATACCACCTTGTTAGGCGCGGAGATATTGATAGTTGAGCATTTATGTAACCTGGATAAATTGCCCGAAAGCGGGTATCAATTCAATGCGATACCGCCAAAATTTAAGGGCGCCGGTACATTCCCGGTCAGGGCGTTTGCGAGTTTGAAATAAGATAATGGCCGATTCACCATTCACATCTGTTTAACATGAGGGCGGCAGGATGGTTATGTTTCGTGCTTACAGCACGCAAAACTTCTTTCCTGGTTTTTTCTACCGATGTTTAGTCCCTACGGGACTTGCCAAGTGGGCAAATGGCATTTTGAATAGCTCCGGAGGAGCAAAATATCGGTAGAAAAATTCAATTATACAACATTTGGCGTGCCGGAGGTGCGAATCTATTGAAGCTATGTTGGATCATCAAAACCATTCCGCATTTGACATTTCGCACTTCGCATTAACACAATTCCGAAACGGCGATAGCCTTCTTGAGCACTGCTGAAAATAAACAACAGCGAAAAATCGAAAATCCGACTTCCGAAATCATTTCACCCTCTTATAAATATCCTTCAAATTGCGGCCCATTTCTTTGTAATCAAGACCGTAGCCTACTACAAATTCATTTTCAATTTCAAAACCGACGTATTTCAGTTCGTCAATTTTCTTTAACAGGGCATGCGGTTTTAGCAGCAGCGAACAAAGTTTTATAGACTTAGGCTCTTTTACTTTTAATTTATCAATTAAGTAATGGGCGGTATTACCGGTATCAACAATATCTTCAATAATTACTACCTCGCGGCGTTGTATATCCATACTAAAATCAATATCATCGCGTATTTTAAGGCTGCTTTTTGTGCCGCCGTAGTACGAGGCCAACTTGGTAAAAGTAATTTCGCACGGGATATCAATTTGTTTTATAAGGTCGGCAATAAACAAAAAACTGCCGTTTAAAACACCGACAAAAACAGGTACGCAGTGCTGATAGTCGGCGCTGAGCTGCAGACCTATCGCTTTAATGCGTTCCTCAATAGCTTTAGCCTTTATAAGTGGTTCAAATTCCAGATCAGCTATTTTTGTTATCATGGCACTAATGTAGATAAAAAGTCCGGAAGTCCGAAAGTCCGAAAGCAGGAAAGAAAAAAAGAAGTCCGGAAGTCCGAAAGATGTATACTCTTGCTCGATTGAAAATTCACTAAATTTAAAGTCTTTTATTACTTCCGGACTTAGCCCGCCGTAGCCCCCTCTAAATCTCCCCCGGTAGGGGAGACTTTTGGCTGCAGCTTCTTTCGGACTTCCGGACTAAAAAAAACCTATCTTTGCGCCGCAAATGACGGATTACCAGGTTCATACTTTACCCAACGGTATCAGGATACTTTTTAAACATGCACCATCAACCATAACGCATTGCTGCTTTATTGTTAATGCCGGCTCACGCGATGAGCGGGAACACCAAACAGGCCTGGCGCATTTTATTGAACATTTATTATTTAAAGAAACCGAACGCCGCAACACAAGCCAGATCCTGAACCGCCTTGAACTGGTGGGGGCCGACCTGAACGCCTATACAACCAAAGAATACACCTGTATCCATGCCTCACTGTTAAACCAGCACCTGGAACGTACAATAGATTTGTTTGAGGATATTTTATTTCACTCCACTTTCCCCGAAGAAGAACAGGAAAAAGAGCGGGGAGTAATTCTGGATGAAATTGCCTCATACCTCGACCAGCCTGAAGAGGCCATACAGGATGATTTTGAAAACCTTTTATTCAAGGGTCACCCCATTGGCGAAAATATTTTAGGTACCCCAGAAACAATTGCCAGGCTGAACAGCAACGATATTAAAGAATTTATCGACGCAAATTACAATACATCCCAAATGGTTTTCGCTGTTTTTGGCAATTACGATTTTAAAAAGGTGGTTAAACTTTCCGAAAAATATTTTGGTACCGTCCTTGTGAACAGCACAAAAAAAAACAGGTTAAAGCCACTCCCAAACAATATTGGTCATAATGTTTTTAAAAAACCCATATCGCAAACCCATTGTATCATTGGCAACCAGGCTTATTGCTCATCACACCGATATAAAAATGGCCTGTTGCTTTTGAACAACCTGCTGGGCGGTATGGGCATGAGCAGC
>Ga0207042_1082_pt1 | contig 19804 bp, 6 predicted proteins | sample Alteio_BWMinCont_70_FD_153310 | JGI IMG/M metagenome (GOLD analysis project Ga0207042, IMG submission 153310) | Enriched cells from forest soil in Barre Woods Harvard Forest LTER site, Petersham, Massachusetts, United States -... | ecosystem: Environmental > Terrestrial > Soil > Temperate forest >... | reverse complement strand
AGCAGGAATTGCAGGTTGCGCAAAAAGAAGCCCAGGCCGAAGCGGAAAACAGGCTGCGGACGTATATTTTATCGGGCAGTTTGGGCGTGTTGCTGCTGCTGGCGCTAATATTCTGGCGCAACAGCAGGCAAAGGCAAAAAGCAAACGCTATTTTAACGAAAACGCTTTCAGAACTCAAATCAACCCAAACCCAGCTCATCCAATCCGAAAAAATGGCTTCGCTGGGTGAACTCACAGCGGGCATCGCCCATGAGATACAGAACCCGTTAAATTTCGTCAATAACTTTTCGGAAGTAAGTGTTGAGTTACTGGAAGAACTTAAAGAAGAAGTAAAAGCCGGGCACAATGAAGATGTAATAGCGATAGCAGCAGACCTGAGCCAAAATCTCGAAAAAATAAACCACCATGGCAAACGCGCCGATGCCATAGTGAAAGGCATGCTTGAACACTCCCGCAGCCGTAGCGGACAAAAAGAACCAACAAACCTGAATGCCATGGCTGATGAGTGTATGCGTATTTCTTACCAGGGCTTGCGGGCAAAAGACAAATTGTTTAGTGCTGAATTAGTAACTCATTTCGACCTGACCCTACCTAAAATAGAAGTGGTACAGCAGGACATTGGCCGGGTATTGCTTAACTTGTTCAGCAACGCTTTTTATGCGGTCAATCAAAAGCAGAAAACAGCGGGGGCAGATTATAAGCCGGAAGTTTCTGTAAGTACGTCTGCGGAAAATGGACAGGTTATAATCAAAGTGAAAGACAATGGTGTTGGTATTCCTGATTCGATAAAAGAAAAGATCATGCAGCCATTTTTTTCTACTAAGCCCACTGGCGAAGGTACGGGGTTGGGCCTATCCTTAACTTATGATATGGTGGTGAAGGGGCATGGGGGGAGTATTGAAGTAGATACCAAAGAGGGTGAATACACTGAATTTACAATTAAACTGCCTGTACAATGAAGAAACTTTTATTAGCGCTTTGCCTGCTTATTTCTTCCCATGTTTTTGCCATCCCGCAAAAGGATACAGTTATCCATGTAGACACTCTCTACAGGTTGGGTGCAGAGCTAACTAAAGGCTGGAAATTTCATCCGGGGGATAACCCGGCATTTGCCCGCGTTGATTATGACGACCATCACTGGCAAAGCATTAACCCAACCCTAAAAAGTCCGGATTTGCCGAAGGCGGCACAACAAGGTTTAGGATGGTTAAGGCTCCATTTTAGTGTGGCACCGGCCCTGCGCCAAAAGGCTTTGTTACAAATTCAGAATGCGCCGGCGCTGGAGGTTTACCTGGATGGGGAATTGATAGCCAGGCACGGGACGATAGACCCGCTTTTAAAAACCGGGCGGGCCTATACAACGCCCGAACCTATCGTGCTGCAATTATCCAACGACTCTGTACATGTACTTGCCATACGTTTTGCCAACCAGGCCAATATCGGGTTTATGAATGGGTATAATGCCGATTTTTTTGTTGATGTGAGTTTAGCTGATACTCAAACCGTTCGTTACCGCGACGCAACCTATGAAAGTTTTCATCTCATTCTTGGGGTTTGTGCGAGTATTTTAATGTTACTGGCGCTGATCCTATTAACTTTGTTTTATTATAACCCTGCTAAGAGGGCCAATTTATATTCTGCCTGTTATTCCTTTCTGCTGGGAAGCAATGCGATTTCGATCTTCTATTACACTTATCGTGCTTCATTTTACGATACTTACGTTTATTCAACTATTTTATCGAATGCTATTTCTCTGGCAGGCGAAGTAATGTTTGTAAAAGCCCTGGCATCACTTTTCAACTTCAAAACCGGCAGGCCGTTCGTCATGCTCGTCGTGTTAACGGCAGCAAGCTGTTTGATCTATATATTTACCGAGGCCTTGGGGGTCTATCCTTATTGGGTAGCGTTTGTATTATTATCGGTCGCCCAGCTGTGGCTTACGGTCAAAGCTGTTTACCTTAAAAAACGAGGGGCGCCCATCATAGCAGTGGGATTATTGATTTCGCTTGTAACAGGAATCATCGTTGCCTATTTACTGATCTCGAACAATAATTATACTGAATGGGGTTGGACGCTCTTTCAATTTGTTTATTTAGCAACGATACTGAGTCCGGCCTTAGCTATTTCACTATTCCTATCGCATGAATTTGCGCTTGACGGGCGCTTATTGAAATTGAAGCTCGAACAGGTGGAGGAACTATCAGCCCAAACCCTTGCCCAGGAGCAGGAGAAACAGCAAATACTGGCCGATCAGAACATAGTATTGGAGCAGCAGGTAACCGAACGTACAGCCGAGCTCAATCGATCCTTAACCAATTTAAAGGCTACCCAAACGCAGTTGATCCAATCCGAAAAAATGGCCTCGCTGGGTGAGTTAACCGCCGGTATTGCCCATGAGATACAAAACCCGCTGAATTTTGTAAATAACTTTTCAGAAGTAAGTGTTGAGTTACTGGAAGAACTTAAAGAAGAAGTAAAAGCCGGGCACAATGAAGATGTAATAGCGATAGCTGCAGACCTGAGCCAAAATCTCGAAAAAATAAACCACCATGGCAAACGCGCCGATGCCATTGTAAAAGGCATGCTGCAGCACAGCCAGGTGGGCAGCGGCTCAAAAGAACCAACCAACATAAACGCCATTGCCGATGAATGTATGCGCCTCTCCTACCATGGTGTAAGATCAAAGGATAAATCATTCAATGCCGAAATGGTAACACATTTTGATTCAGCACTGCCCAAAATAAACGTAATACCGCAGGACATTGTACGTGTGATGCTTAACTTGTTTAACAATGCCTTTTACGCGGTAAACCAGAAGCAGAAAAAAGCTGGTGATGACTATAGGCCGGAAGTATCGGTAACTACATCATCGGAAAATTACAGAGTTATCATCAAAGTGAAAGACAATGGCATTGGTATACCGGATGCCATAAAAGATAAGATCATGCAGCCATTTTTTACTACTAAGCCAACCGGCGAGGGGACTGGATTAGGGTTGAGCTTAACTTATGATATGGTGGTGAAGGGGCATGGGGGGAGTATTGAAGTAGATACCAAAGAAGGAGAATACACAGAATTTACAATTAAACTGTCGACTCAATGAAAAAACTCTGTTCGTTGCTATTGATTACCGGGTGCCTCAACTGCTATGCGCAGGACAAGCAGGGTGACGGTTTACGGCATGCCTTAAATATAGCCAAAACTGACTCCGCGCGCTATACAGCTGCCGATAACCTGTGTTCGTATTATTTGGAAACCAACCGGGATTCCGGATTGCATTATGCTGAAACGGGATTAGCGATAGCCAAAAGAAATGGCCAGTGGTTTGAAGAAGCAAGGGCTTTGGTTGCAAAAGCCCACGAGTTGATCAATTTAAATCAATACCCCGAAGCCCTGCTGTGCCTTCAACAAGTCTTTAAGATTGCGGATGATCCGGAAAACCGCGGGAAAAGGACATGGCACACCGCTAATAAACTTCCTTATTGGAAGCAACGCGATGAGGTGCTTGCTACCAGTCATTTCGGAATGGGCGAGTTACTGCAGTCGACAGGAGATAACGCCCAGGCGATCGTTCAATATAAAGCATTTGGAAGATATGCGGAATCGGCGGGCAATAAATTCGAGATCGGCGTGTCGAATATTAACCTCGCGAGTATTGCCGCAGCAACCGGGAAGGGCGATTCAGCGATATTATTAGCAAAAAAAGCTGCGGTTAACTTTAAGCAATCGGGTAAAATTAATATGTTGGGTTATACGTATGTCCTTGTAGGGTATAATTATTTTTACCAGAAACATGACCTGAAACGCGCGTTGGAATATTTTCACCTTGCAGCGGATGCTGATCTTAAAGCAGGCAACCTGGCCAGCCTGACCGGTGACTATGATGCAATTATCACTTATTATTTAAGCCTAAAACAAGCCGACTCCAGCCTGTATTATGCAAAAAAAGACCAGCAGCTTTTGCATTCGGCACGAAATGGCATCGGCAATGCTTATAATGAGCTTTATAAAAGCTATGAGTTAAAGCACCAAACCGATAGCGCTTACAAATACCAGGGCTTTGCTTTGGCAGCTAAAGACAGCAGTGATGCTGTTACAACAAAAAACCTCGTTGATTTTCAGAAGCTATCATTTAAAAATCAGCTCCGTTTACAGGCCCTGGAAACGGAAAAGGAGCAGGCACAAACGCGTGTCCGTACCTATGCTTTGTCATCCGCTATCGGCGTGTTTATGCTGCTGGCCATTATATTGTATCGCAATAACCGCCAAAAACAAAAAGCTAATCACTTACTGAATGAGCAAAAGGAAGAAATAGCAACGCAGCGCGACAACCTCGGCCAGGCGCTGGATGAATTGAAAAACACGCAAACCCAACTTGTGCAGCGCGAGAAAATGGCCTCACTGGGAGAACTAACGGCAGGCATAGCCCATGAGATACAGAACCCCCTCAACTTCGTCAATAATTTTTCGGAAGTAAATGCGGAGCTGCTGCAGGAGCTGAAAGCTGAAAGCGAAAAGCCGAAAGCAGAAAGAGATGAGGCTTTGGAAATTGAACTGATAAATGACCTGATCGGAAATGAAGAGAAGATAAACCATCACGGCAAACGTGCCGATGCCATAGTAAAAGGCATGCTGCAACACAGTCAATCAGGCAGCGGGACAAAAGAATTAACGAATATCAACGCCCTGGCCGATGAATGTATGCGTCTTTCCTACCATGGTTTAAGATCAAAGGATAAATCATTCAATGCTGAAATGGCAACACATTTTGATACCGGCTTGCCCAAAATAAATGTCATTCCGCAGGATATTGTGCGTGTGATGCTTAACTTGTTCAATAATGCTTTTTATGCGGTAAACCAGAAGCAGAAAAAAGCGGGGACAGATTATATGCCTGAGGTATCGGTAACTACATCGGCAGAAAATAATCAGATTATCATCAAGGTAAAAGATAATGGTGTTGGTATCCCTGATATCATAAAAGAAAAAATCGTGCAGCCGTTTTTTACCACCAAGCCAACCGGTGAAGGTACAGGTTTGGGATTATCTCTAACCTATGATATGGTGGTGAAGGGGCATGGGGGGAGCATACTGGTTGAGAGCGTTGAGGGTGAAGGATCGGAGTTTATTATTCAATTACCAATAAAATGAACTTTGAAGAGGCGTAGCCTCGAAAAATATTGTAACAACGGATTAAAATCCGTTGAAAAAAACATAAAGTAAAATTAAAGAACCGTAGGTTCGGCCTATTTATACTATGCTATTACAAATATGCGTCGTGCGCACTGCACTATAGACTGGGCTTGGTTATAGTCAACGGGTTAAAACCCCTTGTTACAAGATTTACGAGCCGATGGCTCTTAAAAAATGGACGATGAGCACAAAAAAACATTACGTTAATTATCAGAGACAAATTTATCGGCGAAGGTTCTGAGTTTATTATTCAATTACCACAAAACAATTAGTAAGCTGATTTATGAAAGCAAAATCAATTAAAGGAAAATCGCCGGAAGATATCCAATCCGCTTTAAAGCAAAGCATGGCTGATGGTTTCAGACCCACCATTGCCATCGTTTTTATTTCAGTCAAGCAGGACAGAAAAGCTGTCTGCAAAATACTGGATGAAGCCGGCATAGCCATTTTCGGGGCGACTACGAACGGCGAGTTCACCGATGAGAACCTTACCAATGGCGAAATGGCCATGCTGCTGCTCGACATGAACCCCGCACATTTTACCATCTTTTTTGAAGAATTTAACGGGAACAATTATCGCGAAACAGCACAGGCAATCGCAAAAAAAGCAATAGAAACATTTCAAAATCCCGCCTTCCTTATCGCGGGTAGCAGCATGAAAACGGATGCCGAAGCATTGTTGTTTGGATTTGAAGATATTATCGGTGAGCATGCAAATGTTTTTGGGTGCATGGCAGGAGACGATTTTACTTTCTCAGAACAATTTATTTTCACCAATCACATGGAAAGCAGCAGGGGCATTGTAGCTATTGTGTTCGATGAAGACAAGGTTATCATCAAGGGAAGGGCAACTTGCGGATGGAAGGCGGTAGGAACACCCAAAACCGTGACAAAAAGCGAGGGTAACCATGTATTTACTGTTGACAATGTCCCTGTTTTGGAACTCACCCGAAAGTACAGCGGCCTCGAAATCCGTTCAAAAGACACTGTTGAAGTGGCCACTCAGATTGCCACTTCATTGCCATTGCAGTTGCAAAGGGAAAAAGGCGACCCTATCATGCGGCCGGGCATATTTGTAAACTTTGATGATGGTTCGTTCATGTGCCAGGGTACTGTACCACAAGGTTCTAAAGTCCGTTTCTCCCTGCCGCCAGATTTCGATGTAATGGAAATGGTGATTAAAGGTTTGGGAGAACTGAAAGCAACCGAAATGCCGGAGGCTGATGCCCTCGTCGTTTTCACTTGCACCGGCCGGATCCTCTCCTTCAGCCCTATGATGAATCTAGAAATTGAAGGTGTGCGCAAGGTCTGGAACGTTCCTATGGCTGGTATGTTTTCGATGGCCGAACTTGCCCGGGCCTACAACGGTAACTTAGAAATGCATAACCTCACCACCTGCTGCGTGGCTTTGAAAGAAAAATAAAAAATATAATTATTATACCGATGGAGCAAAACCTTCAAACAATACTCGACCTCATTGAAGCTGATGCCAATCTTTCAGAAGATGAAAAAATGGCAATCATTTCCGGGCTTAATGCTGCCGATAAAAAGATGAGCATAGACGCATTCAAGTTCGAGCGAAGCGAGAATGTGAAAAGAACGATGTCTGTTCTATTGGAAGAGACCATTGATGAACTGGAGCAAAAAAGAAAAGCGGTTGAAGAAAAAAACCGCGATCTGGAGATAGAAACGTCGCTTGAGCGCATGCGCACGGTGGCAATGAGCATGAATAAGCCTGATGACTTGCTGAATATCGGCCGGTCGATGTTTGATGAGCTTTTGTTGCTTGGATTTAATGGCCTGAGAAATGTATTGATCCACACCTATTTTGACGAAAAAAAATATTTTACTGATTACGACTATTCCGATTTTACCGGCGGACAAATAAACCAGATACCACATAGTGGAAATCCGATCCTCGAAAAATTTTTACGCGACATCCGGAGATCAAAAGATGCCTTTACTGAAATAATAATTACCGGTGAAGAACTGGAGCAATGGAAGAAATTCAGGGCCTCGAATAATGAAGTACCTGACGAAAGGCTTAGCAGCCATCCGGCTCTTTACTACTATATGTATTCGGTGGGCGATGGTTCAATAGGCATCTCCGCGTTCGCCCCGGTACATGCGGATAAGCAGGATGTTTTAAAGCGTTTCCGTAATGTTTTCGACCTCGCCTACCGGCGGTACGTGGATATTACCAATGCCGAGGCCCAGGCCCGCGAGGCCAGGATAGAAACGGCGCTTGAACGCGTGCGCGCGGTGGCTATGGCCATGAAAAAGCCCGAGGAAGTGCTTGGGGTGTGCGAAGTAATGTACAACGAATTGCTTTCGCTGGGTATCGAAAATATCCGGAACGCGCAGATAGCTATCCAAAACCGCTCGAAGCAATCCTATTTGGTGTGCGCATATTCGAAAGCTGATGCGGTGGCCTTGCACGAAGCGCCTTATACCAGTTCGCCCATCGTGCAGGAATTGTTCGAGGAATTGGGGAAGTCAAAGGATGCCTTTTATCAGCGTGAATTTTCAGGCAAAAAATTTGAAGAATGGCGGGAATGGCGGGAAAAACTCTCTCCGTTAAAAGATCTCGCGGAACGGCAAGCCACGTCACTGTGCTTTTACTTATACTCTTTCGGCCCGGGCCATTTAGGGATATCTACCTACAACCCGATACCGGATGAGCATATCGAATTGCTAAAGCGATTTAAAAAAGTATTTGAACTGGCATACACCCGGTATACCGACGTAGCCCAGGCGGAAGCCCAGGCTCGCGAAGCGCAGATAGAACTCGGCCTGGAACGTGTCCGGGCGCGTACCATGGCCATGCAGCACAGCGATGAACTGGCCGAAACCGCTTATATCCTGTTCCAGCAGTTCAGGGAACTGGGCGAAAACCCCGACCAGGCTACCATCGGCATCATCAACGAGGCGGAAGGAGTGATCGAGTATTGGGTTACACTTTATGGCAGTCAAACCAACAAAGTCTTTAAGTTTCCACTTGGGGAGCCAAATGTTACCCGCAAAATATACGATGCCTGGAAGGCACAGGAAAAATCGCTCGTGATAGACCTTAGCGGAAAAGCACTGCACGACTTTATGAAGTTCAGGGCCGGGATGGGCGGCGCCGCGGTCAATGCAAAGGAGAAACGGCGCATCATCAATGTGGCCTTTTTCTCCAAAGGGCTTATTAACGTGCAATCGACCATTGAGCGGTCAGTCGAAAGCCTGCGGCTGCTAGAACGGTTTGCAAATGTTTTTGAAGGTACCTACACCCGTTTCCTTGACCTTAAAAAAGCAGAGGCGCAGGCCCGTGAAGCTCAGATAGAACTGGCATTGGAACGCGTGCGCGCCAAAACCATGTCCATGCAGCATAGTGATGAACTGCTGGAAACATCTAAGGTGGTTTTTCAGCAGCTAAGGGACCTTGGCGAAACCGCCGACCAAATTGCGATATCGATCGTAAAGGAAGACGAAGGGGTATTTGATTTTTTTGGAACGATTTACGGCAATCAGATGATCCGGATGTTCAAGCCAAAAATTGACGATCCTTTTGTTATGGGTAAGGTTTACAAAAACTGGAAAGCGCATAAAAAATCATTCGTTGTTGAGATTGCCGGGGAAGAACTAAGAAATTATAATATTATGCGCAATAAGCTGGCGGGCGCTGATTATTACAATGAGGATATAAATGCAGACGATAGATGGATTGTAAGTTCCGCCAGTTTCTCAAAAGGTTTGTTGTCTTTTTCCTCTTCCAAAGAACCATCAAAGGAAGCTACCCTGCTATTGGAACGGTTTGCCAAGGTTTTTGAAAGCACCTATACCCGTTTCCTCGATTTGCAAAGGGCGGAGGCGCACTCAAAAGAAGCCCAAATTGAACTGGCTTTGGAACGCGTGCGTGCCAAAACCATGGCCATGCAGCATAGCGATGAGTTGCGCGAGGTGGTGCTTGCCATCTACCAGCAATTGCAGGCGCTGGGTTTTGAAGCCAATGCCTGTAATATCATCATCATGGATAATGATTCCGGGGATATGGATTATTGGGTGTCGGGATTTACCCGGGAAACTTATCCTGAGAGTTATCATGTACCCTACATAAAACATCCTTTTATTGATTCCCAGCTTGAATCGTGGCGGAAAAATGAAAAGTACTCCATATTTGAGTATTCGGGCAAAATGAAAAAAGACTTTGATAAGATTTTCTTCACACAAACCGATTTCAGGAATGTGCCGGAAGAATCTAAAAAGTTTATGATAGGATTGAAATTCCTAAAGTTGTCAACTGCTTTTATTAATTGCGGCGCTTTACAGGTGCTTGGCCCCGAAGCCCTTTCTGAAGAAAATGCATCAACTCTTCAGCGTTTTGCCAAAGTATTCGAACAAACCTATACCCGCTTCCTCGATTTGCAAAAAGCGGAAGAACAAGCCCGCGAGTCGCAAATTCAACTGGCGCTGGAAAGGGTGCGGGCCCGGACGATGGCCATGCAGCAGTCAACCGAACTGGCTGAGACGGCATCGCTGGTTTCACAACAATTTCTTGATTTGGGTTTATCATTTTCAAGGGTGGGTTTCTATATCTGGAAAAAGGATTTAAACCTTGTTGAAGGCTGGACAAGCAACGGCACCTTCGAAGGCCTTTTACCCCCGCTGGTGCTGCCCTATTTGGAAGACGAGGGCCACAGGGGGATTTATGAAGCCGCGCAAAGAGGGGAACACAGCTATGAGCAGTTATTAAGCGGCGATGAACTTAAAAGGCATTACGAATGGCTGCTTTCGCAGCCCTCAGTGTGGGGTACGCTCAGAACAACCGGCGATAACGCCTTTGTCCCCATGCAGATCCAATATAAGTACGCCGGTATTTTTAAACAGGGCTATTTGATGCTGATGGCAACAGAACCCCAGCACGGGGCAGGTGATTTGCTTGAACGGTTTGCGATGGTGTTTGAACAAACCTATACCCGTTTCCTCGATTTAAAAAATGCGGAAGCACAGGCGAGGGAAGCACAGATAGAATTGGCGCTGGAAAGAGTACGCGCGCGGGCCATGGCCATGCAACACAGCGATGAGCTGAAGGAAGTGGTGGCAGTTGTTCTGGAGAAATTAATTGAATTGAAAGTTACTACAGTGGGATCATCCGTTATCATCCGAACCGCTGTTGAAGGTACGAAAGACTGGATTCATTGGGCCCATAACCCGACGGCCCTTTCCTCGGCTGTAAGCTTATACGTGCCGTACTTCGATCATCCACTTTTTGCAGAAGTTCATACCGCCTTTACAAGCGGAAAGGATTTCTTTTCCAGGGCCTATACCTTCGAGGAGAAAAATATCCTTTTTAAGTTTCTTTTTGAGCATTCCGACTATAGGCATCTGCCTGACCATATCAAGAATTTGACCTTAGCAACTGAAAAATATTCATACTCCATTGCTTTCCAAAAAAACTCGTCGATCGCTGTTGCTGATTACACCGGCAAGTTGCTTTCCGAAACGGAAATTGAGCTATTAAAACGTTTCGGCAAAGTTTTCGAGCAGGCTTATACCCGCTTCCTCGATCTTAAGAAAGCCGAAGCCCAGGCCCGCGAAGCCGAAATAGAGCTTGGTCTTGAGCGTGTGCGCGCCCGTACCATGGCCATGCAAAAAAGCGACGAGCTGCAGGTGATCATCAAGGTGGTGTACGAGCAACTCGTCCACCTGAATATCCTGGTTGAGCATGCCGGTTTTATTATTGACTATAATACCAGGGACGACATGCATATCTGGCTTGCCGACAAGCACTACGCGCCCGCGGAAATAACAGTCCCTTACTTTGATTCTCCCCATTGGAACGGTTTTAATGAAGCAAAACAAAAAGGATCAAATTTCTTTGCCATTTATTCCGGTTTTGAAGAAAAGAACAGGTTTTATAAAGACCTTTTTAACTTGATCCCTGGCGTGACGGACGAAACAAAGGAATATTATTTCAGTTGTCCCGGTCTTGCTATATCCACGGTATTGTTGGAGAATGTCAGCCTGTATATCGAGAATTTTGCCGGCACACCTTATACCGATGACGAGAACAGCACGCTCATGCGCTTCGGCAAGGTATTCCAGCAAACCTATACCCGCTTTCTCGACCTGAAACACGCCGAAGAACAGGCCCGCGAGGCGGAAATAGAGCTTGGCCTTGAAAGGGTGCGCGCACGTACCATGGCCATGCAGAAAAGCGATGAATTGATAGAAGCATCGGATGTGCTGTTCAAGGAATTGACAAAATTAGGTATCGAAACTATCCGCACCGGCGTTGGCATCTTCGACCCGGTAAACCGTACCGTGGAGATATGGTCCCGCTCGGAGGTAAACAACCGCATGGAGAACAAAATCCTCGGCACAGTTCCGGAAGGTGTACACCGGGTATTTGATATGATGATAAAAGCCGATAGGGAAAAACAATCCTATTGTGTTGAAGAGACCGTTGGCGATGAAGTAAAGGATTATTATAAAAAGCTGGCGCCTTACCTGTCATATCCAAAACGCAAAAAATACAATAAACGCGAAACTTTTACCGCTTTCCTCTTCCCCGAAGGTTCGCTCAATGTCATCTCGGAAGAGCGGCTCAACGACGAAGAATGCAGGATAATGGTCCGCTTTGCGCGGGTATTCGGTTTGATCTACCGCCGTTTCCTCGATTTGCAAAAAGTGGAAGAACAAGCCCGCGAAGCGCAAATTCAACTGGCGTTGGAAAGGGTTAGGGCACGCACCATGGCCATGCAAAAAAGCGATGAACTGGCCGAAACGGTTTCCCTGCTTTTTAAGCAATTGCTTGGCCTTGGCATCCGGCCCGAACAGATACGCACTTGCGGAATCGTAACTTTTGATGACAAACAGCCAATGGGCGAACAATGGATCACCGAAACCAACGGCGAGATCATCCCGCAATCCTTCATGGTGCCTTATGATGAAGCGCCCGCATATAAAGCTATTTACAAAGCCTGGAAACATGGTGAGCAGTTTATGGTGATACACCTGGAAGGCAAAAAGCTGAAGGAGCACCTTGGCTACCTGGCAAAGGGCACCAACGTGCCTACCCGTGATGTGGTTTTACCGCAGCAGGCAAAGGAAATATTTAACCACGTAATGTTCTTTTCGCAGGGGGGCCTGTTTATCATCACTAAAGAAGCATTACCCGAATATCATGACGTATTTAAACGGTTTGGGGCAGTTTTTCAGCAATCCTATACCCGTTTTCTCGACCTTAAAAAAGCGGAAGAACAGGCCCGCGAGTCACAAATTGAAGCGGCATTGGAAAGGGTGCGCAGCCACACAATGGCGATGCAAAAAAGCGAGGACCTTGCTCATTCAGTTGCAATTATTTTTGAAGAACTGGATAAGCTAAGTCTTGGGATGCTGCGTTGCGGCATAGGCATCCTTGATAAAGAAAAATGCAGCGCCAATCTATGGATAACTACAAAATCCGAAGGGGAAACAGTGGTCCAGGTGTCAGGCGACGAACCGATGAATATCCATCCTTTATTACAGAATACATTTGATGCCTGGGTAAAACAGGAAGAAGATTGTGCCTACGTTTTGTACGGGGAAGACTTGAATAATTTTTATAAGGCGATTACCGGTACAAATGTCAAATTACCCGATTCGCAGTCAATTGTAGCGGATGCAGCAGATTATACACAATATTATTATGTCGCTATATTTCAATCCGGCGGTCTCTACGCATTTCGTGAAACCGGATTTACTTCTGAAGCGAAAACAATAATGAAGCGTTTTGCGGATGTTTTCGATTTCACGTATACCCGTTTTAACGACCTGAAACAGGCGGAGGCACAAGCCAAAGAATCTCAAATTCAATTGGCACTGGAGCGTGTAAGGGCACGAACGATGGCTATGCAAAAAAGTGCGGAACTTGCCGAAACTGCAACTGTGCTTTTCCAGCAGTTGCTTAACCTGGGCATAAGCTCCGAAAGAACAATTATTGGCATACCGAACGACGATACGGGCAAAATCGAAGTTTGGGGTACAGAGCAGGGCGGTAATCAAATAAACACGAGGTTTGAATATGAAGCGGACGCGACTTATGCCTTTAGGGAGATCTATAAGGCCTGGCAGGAGAAAAGAAGTGAACTTACAGTAATCTTAAAGGGCAAAAACCTCGAAGAGCACGTCAATTATGTCCGTAATGTTTTAAATATGCCCCTGTTGGCTGAGTTAGTGCAGAAGCAACGGCTACTATACAATGCATTCTTCTCAAAGGGCTGGCTCGAGATTGTAACTCCGGAAACACAGTCAAAGGAAACACTTGAAATTTTGCAGCGGTTCGCCGCGGTTTTCGATGGTACATATACCCGCTTCCTCGATCTGCAAAAAGCAGAGGCGCAAGCCAAAGAATCGCAAATTCAATTGGCATTAGAGAGGGTGCGTGCCCGCACCATGGCGATGCAAAAAAGCGATGAGCTGGCGGAGACATCTGTCGAGTTGTTTAAACAAATGATAAACCAGGGTATCCAGCCCAACCGCTTATTCATCGGAATAATTAAAGACGATAGTGGTGATATAGAACTGTGGGCGACGGAGGAAGACGGAAGCAAGATCAGCACAAAGTTCACCGGTAATATGAACCGGAACCATTCAGTTAAGAAAATGTACGCCGGGTGGAAAGCGCATAAAAAGTCGCTCACTATCGACATGCAGGGTAAGGAACTCAAAGATTATTTTCATTACCTGGTTAAAGAGCTCAAAGTGCCTTTCAAAGTTGGCCTTTCACAAAAACGAAGGGTGCAGTTGATCGCATATTTCTCGCAGGGTTTTATCGGCATGGCTTCGCCCGAACGGCAACCCGAAGAAACAACCAAGCTGCTGGAACGCTTCGCCGGGGTATTCAACCTCACTTACACCCGATTCAATGACCTGCAAAAAGCCGAGGCGCAGGCGAGGGAAGCAAATATTGAAGCAGGCCTTGAGCGGGTGAGGGCCAAGGCAATGGCAATGCACAGTTCTGCAGACCTGGCCGAGGCAGTTGGAGTTTTTTATCACGAATTAGGACTGTTAAGCGTAACACCCAGGAGATGCGGATTAGGTTTGATTGATAAGGAAACGCGTTTGGTAGAGCTTTCCACCATGAATACAATTGACCAGGGAAATTTCATAGAGATCATCGGAAAATTAAAATTGGAGGGACACCCGGTATTAGAGGGTGTTTATCACAACTGGTTGCGGCAAGAGGAATATCACCCGGTGTTGCGGGGTAATGGTATCAAAGCCTATTACCAGGTTATACAAGCCCAAATATCATACCCCGATTATCCCGATGATGCCGTTCAGTATGGATACTACTTCTTCTTCCGCGATGGCGGGATCTTTGCTTGGACCGAAACCGAACTACCGGAAGCTGAAGTACAGATATACCGGAGATTCAATTCGGTGATAAGCCTTACTTATCGCCGCTATAAAGACATCCGAGAGGCTGAAGCACAGGCGAGGGAAGCAAATATTGAAGCAGCGCTTGAACGTGTAAGGGCCGCCGCAATGGCCATGCACGATAGTAAAGATGTAGGTAATGCAACATCTTTGGTGTTTAGTGAATTGTATAAACTGGGTATAAATACCATCCGTTGCGGGGTATTGATCATCGAAGAATCAACAAAACTGATGGATGTTTGGACAGCCACTTCATCTAAAGAAGGAAAAGTTGGCCAGATCATCGGAAAGCTGGATATGAACTTTCATCCCTTAATGCAAAACCTTTTCATTGCCTGGCAACAAAAGAAATCCGTTTATATATACGAATTAACCGGGCCCGACCTTTTGGATTATTATAAGGCAATTGCAAAGGAGTCAGGTTATATAATTCCGCAAAATGACCCCAGTTATGCAATACCGGACGACATCAGCAAAACCCGGCAGTATTGCACCTGTTTCTTATTTGCAGAAGGCAGCCTGTTTACCTACACCTGGGAGCCATTTTCCCCCGAAGAAAGCAGGGTATTAGAAAAATTCGCGGCGGTATTTTCCCTCACTTATCGCCGTTATCTCGACTTGAAGCAGGCAGAAGAGCAAGCCCGTATGGCAACCAAGCAAGCTTCGGTAGACCGGGTGCGTGCTGAAATAGCCTCCATGCGCACCACCATCGACCTGGAAAGGATAACCCCTTTGATCTGGAAGGAATTAACCATATTAGGTGTGCCATTTGTCCGCTGCGGGGTTTTTATTATGGATGAACAGGAGGAAAAAATCCATACCTACCTGTCAACACCGGATGGCAAAGCAATCGCCGCGTTTCAATTACAGTTCAATGTTGATGGAATTGCCCAGGCTGTATTACCGGGCTGGCGGAATAACCAGTCGGTTACCATCCACTGGAATGAAGAGGAGTTTAAAAATTTCTCGCATAACCTGGTTGAGCAGGGTGAAATAGAGTCGGAGGAAAAATACCTTACTGAACATCCGCCCACCAGCCTCGACCTGCATTTCTTCCCCTTTTTGCAGGGAATGTTATACGTTGGGAATATAAGCCTTCTGGCAGATGACGAAAAAGACCTTGTCCAATCCCTTGCTGATGCGTTCTCTACCGCTTATGCGCGGTATGAAGATTTTAATAAATTAGAAATCGCTAAACAACAGGTAGAGAATACCTTAACTGATTTGAAAGCCACCCAAACCAAACTAATCCAGTCTGAAAAAATGGCCTCACTGGGTGAATTGACGGCAGGCATTGCCCATGAAATACAGAACCCTTTAAACTTCGTCAACAATTTTTCGGAAGTGAACCAGGAGATGATCGATGAAATGGAAGAAGAACTTAAGGCCGGCAATATTGAGGAGGCTTTGGCCCTCGCCGCCGATATTAAACAAAACGAGCAAAAGATAAACCATCACGGCAAACGCGCTGACGGCATTGTTAAAGGTATGCTGCAGCATTCGCGTACCAGCAGCGGCGATAAGCAGCCGACCAATATAAATTCCCTTGCCGATGAATTTATGCGGCTGGCTTATCATGGTTTGCGGGCAAAAGATAAAACCTTCAACGCCGAAATGGTCACCCATTTCGATCCTGAATTGCCTAAAATAAATGCAATAGGGCAGGATATAGGGCGTGTAATGCTTAACCTGTTCAACAACGCCTTTTACGCAGTAAACCAAAAGCAAAAAAAAGCCGGTGCGGATTATAAACCGGAAGTATCGGCAACAACATTAACCGAAGACGGACAGGTTATTATTAAGGTAAAAGACAACGGCGTCGGTATTCCTGATCTTATTAAAGAAAAGATCATGCAGCCATTTTTTACAACAAAACCAACTGGGGAAGGTACGGGATTGGGTTTATCATTAACTTATGATATGGTGGTGAAAGGGCATGGGGGTAAAATAGAAGTTAATAGTGTTGAGGGTGAAGGTTCGGAGTTTATTATTCAATTGCCAATTAATTAAACGAAACAGCATGAAAACCTGCATCAAAATAGTATTACTGCTGCTAATGCCCGCATTCGGCATGGCGCAGCAAAGCGAGATCGACAGTTTAAAGAAGGCCCTTAAAACGGCTCATACCGACTCTGCCCGTTTTCCCATAGTATTCATACTTGGATTAAATTATGATGAAACCAACCGGGATACTTCTCTTTACTATTTTGACCAGGCGCTCGCAGTCGTCAAAAAAAATAACCAGCCGCTTGCCGAAGCGGGCTGCTTATCAATGAAAGGCTATGTCCTGACGCATTTAGGTAAATACCCCGAATCCTTAGAGTGTTTCCAGCAGGCGTTGAAGCTGGCGGAAGACCCTGAAAACGAAAATAACACCTGGGCTTTCCATTTACCTATCTCCAAAAATACACCGCATAATACCCGCATTGCTATACTTGCTAATATTCACCATAATTATGGCCATTTAATGGGTAATACAAACAATATTGACGAGCAAATATTGCAATACAAGGAAGCCAAAAAACTCGCCGGCGAAGTAAACGAGAACCAATTACTGGCTTTGGTAAATATGAATCTTGGGCATGTTTATATTGACTTAAGACGCTTGGATTCTGCCTTAGTTTACGAGCAAGGCGCCGAAAGAATAATGAAACGGACCGGCTTTAAAAAATACCTCAGTTATGTTTATCTGGAAACGAGTAATATATATATAAAAAAAAGGAATGCTGCTATGGCGCTTCAATATTTCCACAAAGCTGCAAATGCGGGTATTGAGCAGAAAAACATTGCAGCAGTGGGTTACTGTTATCGCGACCTGGCCAACTATTACCTGTCTGAAAAACAAAAGGACTCCAGCCTGTATTACGCAAAAAAAATGCTCGGCATTCTACAGGTCATGCGTTCAAAGGACCTGGGCAACGCTTACGCATACCTGTATCAAAGTTATAAACTGGTCGGCAAAACCGACAGCGCTTATAAGTACCAGGGCCTTGCGCTAACGGCAAAAGACAGCAGCTTTAATGCAACTGTAAAAAGTCTGGCCGACTTTCAGAAACTATCATTCCAGGCGCAGATCCATGCGCAGGAACTGGAAAAAGAGCAGGCGGCTACCCGATCAAAAATCAGGACTTATGTATTGTTAGCGGGTATTGCGGTATTATTGTTGTTGGCCGGCATATTTTACCGCAATAACCGGCAAAAGCAAAAAGTGAATAATGTGCTGTCCCAGCAAAAAGAGGAGATAGCAGCGCAGCGCGATAACCTCGAAAACACGCTCTGCGATTTGAAGGCAACCCAAACACAGCTCATCCAATCAGAAAAAATGGCTTCATTGGGGGAACTAACTGCCGGAATAGCACATGAGATACAGAACCCGCTGAATTTTGTGAATAATTTTTCGGAAGTAAACAAGGAAATGCTGGAAGAACTGGAAAATGAAATAAAAAACGGAAACACAGAAGATGCTTTAGCTTTAACAGCCGATCTTATAAAAAACGAAGAAAAGATAAACCACCACGGCAAACGTGCCGATGGCATTGTAAAGGGAATGCTTGAACACTCACGCAGCCGAAGCGGCACAAAAGAGCCAACCGATTTAAATGTTATGGCCGATGAGTTTATGCGTCTCTCCTACCACGGCTTAAGGTCAAAAGATAAATCATTTAATTCGGAACTTAGTACACATTTTGACACGGGCTTACCAAAAATAGAAGTTGTACAGCAGGATATAGGGAGGGTTATGCTCAACCTGTTCAACAACGCCTTTTACGCGATAAACCAAGAGGAAAAAAGCTGGTGATGACTATAGACCGGAAGTATCGGCAACAACACTAACCGAAGACGGACAGGTTATTATTAAGGTACGGGACAACGGCATCGGTATTCCTGATCATATTAAAGAAAAAATCATGCAGCCATTTTTTACCACCAAGCCTACCGGCGAGGGGACTGGTTTGGGTTTATCTTTAACTTATGATATGGTGGTGAAAGGGCACGGGGGTAAAATAGAAGTTAATAGTGTTGAGGGTGAAGGTTCGGAGTTTATTATTCAATTGCCGGTCAGTTAAGACGCATGAAGTACGCATTAAGAGTAATATTGATCTTGTTGCCGGGCGTGGCGTTCGGGCAGAATTTGACTTTCACTAACCCAAGCGCGAAGCAGGCAGATAGTTTGCAGCGTGTGCTGCCCCACCTGGCTAATGATTCATTGAAAATGATGTTTTTGGGTAAAGTGGGCGGTTATTTTACTGAAATAAATACCAGCGTTGCTGCTGTTTATTTTAACAAACGGATGGCGCTGACCCGTAAATTAAAACAACCCCTGTGGGAAGCCCTGTCCTATGATGACTTGAGTTACGTGGCTTATCAAACGGGGAATTATCCAGCTTCGCTAAAATTGGCGATGGCAGGCATAAAGATCGCAGAAAATGAAAACTGCGAAAAAAATATTTGGCATGTAACAGAATTTGCGGGGGATGGCGATCCGCATAAAGCACGCCTCTATATATTAGCGGTGCTTTATGAAAAGTTGGGGTACTTGTACCAGAAAACAGGAAATGGGCCCCGTGCCACGGTCAGCTATTTTACCGCCATAAAGATCGCTTCAGGCGTCGACGATAAAGTGGGCTTAAGCTTTTACACCGAGGATTTGGGTAGCTATTACCTGGAGGCCAACCAATTAGATTCGGCGCTTTTTTTTACAAACAGGTCGTTGGCATACAGCGAGGCGTCAGGGAATAAACTTTACGAGGGCGACCTTTTGGCGAATACTGGGCGGATTTACTTTCGCCGGGGAAACAGTGCGGCGGCAAAAAAGTATTATTTCGAATCGATCCGGGCAAACAACGAGCAAAATAACCGGCGCTACTTGCCTTATACTTATATCGCTCTGGGAGACCTGTACCGGTCTGCGGGGAAAAGCGATTCGGCGGTTTATTATGCCCGATCTGCTTTACAGGTTTTTCAAATAAACGACGACAAGCCCGGAATAGAGGAGGCCTATAACGCCCTTTTTGAGGCCTATAAGCTGGCGGGACGTGCGGACAGCGCTTTTGTTTATTTGCAACGCGCCAAAACATTGGGCGACAGTTTAAACACAGCCGAAAAAACAAAACTTACCCAATACCTGAGTATCGGCTTTGACGAACAATTTAAAGTACAGGAGTTAGAAAAAGAGAAAATACAGGTACAAACCAGGAACAGGACC
>Ga0207042_1081_pt1 | contig 19837 bp, 13 predicted proteins | sample Alteio_BWMinCont_70_FD_153310 | JGI IMG/M metagenome (GOLD analysis project Ga0207042, IMG submission 153310) | Enriched cells from forest soil in Barre Woods Harvard Forest LTER site, Petersham, Massachusetts, United States -... | ecosystem: Environmental > Terrestrial > Soil > Temperate forest >... | reverse complement strand
GTTTTCCAGAAGATTCCCTTCTTCCTGTTTTGCAATTTCAAAGGCTGGCTGAATTAAATGTGCAATTGCTGCGATATCATCCGTTGCTTTTCCTTCGATGACTGCGGAAACTGCCCCGCAATTTTCATGCCCTAACACGATAATAAGTGGGGCATGAAGAATGTCTGCCGCATAATCGATGCTGTTTAATTCGATTTCACCAACAACGTTTCCTGCAACGCGCACGACGAAGATATCGCCGATTCCTTGGTCAAATATTATTTCTGGCGCAACACGTGAGTCCGAACATCCTACGATAGTGGCAATGGGATACTGCTTTGAGGAAACTGCTTCGCGTCGATCACTAGTTCTGTCAGGATGGATTAACTTATCTTTGACATAACGTGTATTTCCTTCCATGATTCGTTTTAAAGCTTCATCTGCCGAAGTTGTTGGTACTTCTAGGGCTACGATGGGACTGAATGCCCATAGTGAAAAGAGAATGCTTGTGATGTATCTATTTTTCATGGTTCCTCCAATTTTTTTCAAGTTAACGTAAGGGAAAATAAATTGAAATTGACAAAAGTCGTATAAAAGGATAAAACATCCTAAATCAACTTGAGGTAACCATGAAAAACGAACAATTTTTCCAAAAATTTGCAGGGGAAAGCTTAACTTATGATGATTTAATCCTATTGCCGGGCTTTGTTGATTTTTCTTTAGATAATATTCATTTGAATACTCAGTTGACCAAAGAAATTAGCTTGAATATTCCGATAGTGAGTTCTCCGATGGATACAGTGACAGAATCCGATTTAGCCATAGCCTTAGCCTTACAGGGTGGGATTGGATTTATTCACTATAATATGACTCCTGAACAACAATGGCATGAACTTCAGAAGGTAAAACGCTTTAAAAATGGATTTATCTTAGATCCTATTACGTTGTCTCCACGACAGACAATCGCCGAAGTAGAACAGATTAGAAGAGAATGTGGTTATTCGACTATTCCTATTACAGATGATGGTAAAACGCATGGAAAACTGTTGGGTATGATTACTAAATATGATTATTCCACCTTTTCTGAAGACTATCTCAAAAAATCGATTTGGGAACGGATGGTCCCAGTGGAAAAATTGTGTGTGGCTACATTAGATGAACTCTGTGTAGATGGAGTCATCTCTTTAGCCAAAGCGAATGAACGCTTGTTAGATAGCCACAGTGCTGCCATGCCGATTGTGGATGAAGAAGGGCATTTAAGGTTTTTGATTACAAGAACCGATCTAGAAAAACACAAAATTTATCCCTACGCCTCTGAAGATACTTCGGAAGCCTTAATGGTAGGTGCAGCTGTGGAAACTTGGGAACATAAAGCTAAAGAAAGAATCCAAAAAATTGAATCTGTTGTTGATGTGATTGTTTTTGATACAGCACAGGGCTTTTCTCATTATGAGATGGAACTGATTCGCTGGACAAAAAAGTATTATCCACACATTCAGGTTATTGCTGGAAATGTAGTGACGGCTGCTGGTTGCCGCGCTTTAATGGAAGCGGGTGCAGACGGGATTCGGGTTGGAATGGGATGTGGGTCCATTTGTACGACGCAAGAAGTGGGTGGAATTGGTCGCGGACAGGCAACAGCGGTTTATGAGTGTGCAGAAGTGTGTCGTGAGTTTGGCGTGCCTATTATTGCCGATGGGGGCATTTCAAAAAGTGCTGACATTGTCAAAGCTTTGTCATTAGGGGCAAGTACAGTGATGTTGGGATCATTATTAGCTAGTACAACTGAGGCTCCTGGTTCAGGTCAATTAAAAAACGGGATCTTCTTTAAGGAATATAGGGGAATGGGGTCTCTTTCAGCCATGGACAGAGGGAGTGCTGTTCGTTATGGGACTGAACAATCTCAAGTACGTGTTCCTGAAGGTGTTTCCGGATTAGTCCCTTCTAAGGGCTCTATTTCGTCTTGGATCCCCTATTTAACCCAGGGGATTCGTCAAGGATTACATAAAATAGGAGCCCAAAATATAGGTCAATTACATAAGTTATTGGTGTTAAATCAATTAGAGTTGGAACGCCGAAGTGACAGTGCTAAAAAAGAAGGGGGCATTCATGGGTTATATGAAGTATCTATGGAACAACGAAGTCCATCATTAAATAATAGGCAGCATCAACCTTTAGCTATGGCAACGTGTATATAAGATTTAATCCTCTTATTTAATTTTATTATATTAACAAAAAATTAATATTAATTAATTTAATTATTAATGTTCGTTAATTTATAATAATATTAAGTTGTGGAGGATTTATGGTTAATTTTAATCCCTCAGGTGTGGGTTCACATAAGCAACCAGACATCGACCCGTTAGAACCTAAATTAGCAAATCTAAAAACATATGCCCGAAATCCAGCCTCCCTTAAAGACAAAATCATTTCTCTTTTTACAGGAGTCAATAAATATATTGGGATTGGGCAAGAAGGACATCGACGTTATGTTTCCACTAAAGAGCTTTCAGAAGTATTAAATGTTACTCCAAAAAGGATTACCGAAGAATACAAATCTCATGGAAGAAGTATTGATGGTCTAATTAGAAGTTTTAAAACTGATATTATTAATAAACATACATGGTATCTAGATGATTCAGAGGGTTCAAAAGTTCAAAAAAATCTTGAAAACGTTGTTGATAGAATAGGGGATATTAACTTTATTTCTGTTTATAACAAATCAGAAGAAAAAGATGTTATGATGAATACTTTAGATCAAATTGGTGATGATTTAAATACTTTTTCTGACCAACGTATACATAAAGCAGGAATAAGAGATGAGAATAAGGTTAAATTACAATATGGGTACACAATTACAAATAGAGGAAATATTTACATTAGAACTTCGATGATTGGACGGGGAGGATTTAAAGAAGTAAAAAAAAGCGTGGATTTGAATACATCTCAATGGATTGCGGGATTTAGATTGAAAGATCAGGATGCGATTAGAGATTTCGATAAAGAAATGGGATTAATGAAACTATTTAAGGAAAGAAAAATCCCAAATACGGTTAATTCTCATAAAGTTTCTTATATACAGAATGGAACCAAACTTAAAGCATTTGCCTATGGTGATCTTTATACTGGAGATGGTAGAGGCCTTACCCAAGGACCTTGGAAGGAAACTTTACAAGCTGCTAAAGCTGTTGCTGATACTTACTCGGCTATGCATAAAAATCGCATCGTTCATCATGATGGAAAATTAGAAAATTTACTCATACGTAAAAATGACAAAGGACAACTCGAAAAAGTCGTCGTTTCCGATTATGGCTTATCCCAGGAAATAGGTGCTACGATTAGGTTTGGTGCTAATTCTCGTTATCGATATTATCCCCCTGAAATTCACAAAAACCCCACAAATGTTTTAGTGAGTCCTAAAACCGATAGTTATAGTTTTGGAATTATGTTAACGGAAATGATTTTTGGAGAATTAGATTGGAATAGACCTGATTGGATTCAAGATATGTCTAAAGATCAAATAAAAAAGATGTTTGAAGAAAGTTTGGAAGATATTAAATTAAACAATCTTAATATGTCTAAAAAAGAATTAGCTTCTAAAGAAAAATTGTTTAATCTCATCGTTGAATTACTTGATCCTGATCCTGTTACACGAGCAGATTGTCATGTAGCTAAAGCTGTTATCGATTCCTTAGTTTGATATCACAAATTTTAAGTAAGAGGGTTTATGGTTAATTTTAACCCATCAGGAGACTGCCTCTCAAATCATCAACCGGAAATTGGTCCATCCCAAGAACCAAAAAAAATAGGGCATCTCAAGACTTATTCCAAAAATCCAGCATCTATTAAAGACAAGATTATTTCACTTTTTACAGGAGTTAATAAGTATATTGGGGTTACTCAAGATGGGGAACGACTGTATGTTTCTACAGAAGAGCTTTCAAGATTTTTGAAAGTTTCTCCGAAAGATATTACGAAAGAATACAAATCTCACAATAGAAGTATTGAAGGACTTATCAACAGGATTAAATCTGATATTTTTGAAAAGCATATCGATTACAACGACGATAATACTAATACAGAAGTTCGACAAAATCTTAATAGAGTTATTGGTAAAATCGGGCTTTTTTCATTCATTTTTGCTTATTATAAAGCAAAAGAAAAAGATGTCATGATCAATACGTTGGATGATATCGGTGATAAATTACAAGATCCTAAGGCTATGCATGCACCACGATTTAGAAATGAGCAAGGAAAAATACAACACGGATATACAATTACAGATAAAGGAACTATTTATATTAGAAGTTCTCAAATCTTAGGAAAGGATGAATCTAAAAAAATAAAAAAAAGTATGTGTTTGAATACATCGGAAATAGTTGCAGGATTTAAGAGCAAAAATTCTCTTGCCATCAGTACTTCAGACCAAGAAAAACAATTAGAGAAAATATTTAAAGAAAAGAATATTCAAGATGTTGTTAATACTCATAAGTATGTGTATTTAACAGATAAAAATAAAATAATTGCATACGCAAGTTTAACATAAGATAATTTGTTTTTAAAATTTATGGAGGGTTTATGGTTCCTATTAATTCTGCAGCCTCTCAATCACTTCAACGAGCTCAAGCTAATTATGACAATGCAGCTAATCTTCATACTTACTCTAAAAATCCTACATCCTTATTGAACAAATTTGTTTCTCTTTTTACTGGAGTTAGAGATTATGTTGCCCTAAACCAAGGTGGAGAACGCCGTTATGTTTCAACAAAAGATCTCGCAAGTGTTTTAAACATTTCACCAAAAGATATTACCTCACAATATAAAACTACAAGAAATGTGGATAAGCTTATTGATAACTTAAAATTTAATGTTATTTTAAAGTATACAGGCGAGTCGAATGACGAAAATCTTAAGGAAGTGATTGATAAAATTGGAGTAGCCTCATTTATTTTTGCATTAAAAAATGCGGAAAATAAAGATGTTATGGTGAATACATTAAAAGAAATTGGAAAAGATATCAAAGAAAATCCAGATTCATTAAAGCACGTAAAAGGAGAAGCTTCAATAAAGCACGTAAAAGGAAAAAAAGCAGGCGGAGTAAAAACGCAATATGGATATACCAGAACAAAAAATGGAAACATCTTTATTAGAACATCCTTGTTGGGAAAGGGTGCTTCTAAAACTGTGAAAAAAAGTTTGGATTTGAATACTTCTCGTATGGTCGCTGGGTTTAGATTAAAAAATGAGGGTGCAGTCAAAGAAGCTTATAAAGAAACACAAACGGCAAGAACATTTAAAAATAGACGGATTCCAAATACTGTTGATAAACACATGGTCTCTTATGTGACAAAAAGTGGTAAAATAGAAAAAGTATTTGCCTATGGTGAAGTATATAATGGTGGTGATGGTAGAAGTCTTATACAAGCGCCTTTAAAAGAAATTTTAAAAGCAGCTGAAGATGTATCGTTAGCATATAAGGGCATGCATGCGATTCGCATGGTTCATAATGATCCCAAACTTGAGAATTTATTAATTCAAAGAGATGAGGAGGGAAAACTAAAAAAAGTGGTGGTATCTGATTATGGTCTTACATTACCTACGGATGCAGAGGTAAAACTTGAGCCAAATCAGGGACGTTATGCCTATTATCCACCTGAAATCCATAAGGCGTCTGCGGCAGGAAAAGCCTTTCTTATCAGTCCTAAAATAGATAGTTATGGATTAGGGATTATGTTAATGGAAATGGTTTTAGGAAAAGTAGATTGGAATAGCCCAATTTGGCCCCAAGATATGCCTAAAGATCAAATAAAAATGATGTTGGAAGGTGGATTGGAAGAGCTTAAAGATACTATGTCACCAAAAGAATTCGCTGCAAAAAAAGAGTTATTGAATCTTGCTGCAGATTTGTTAGATCCAAATCCTAATAGTCGTGCGACATGTGAGCACGCACAGAATGTCATACGTGGTATATCTAAGAGAAATCCCTAGTAAAATATGTACCCTAGACTTTAGAGGGAGTTGCAAAAATAAATAAAAGGATTTCGCGCTGGTTTCTTCCCTCCTAAATCGTGAACGAGCCCGAGCCCGAGCCCGAATTTCGAAAACGTATTAATGCCCAAACCAAATTCGAGGTTGAGAACGGGATCGGGTCGGAGAGGACGGAGGATTGATTTGCATTAATGCATTTTCGAAATTCGGGCTCGGGCTCGGGCTCGTTCACGATTTAGGAAGGGAAGAAACCAGCGCGAAATCCATTTATCTATTTTTGCAACTAGCTCTTTAGTCTGGGGTACATAAACTACTGCTTTTCAAACACTTTTGGAAATGTTCGACAAAGATATAGGAAAAAGATAAATTCGAACTCTTTCTATTTCAAAAAGAGTTCTTATGCAACATTCTGATAAAATTCTCGTTCTTGATTTTGGCTCTCAATATACTCAACTTATTGCCAGACGCATTCGCGAAATGCAGGTATTAACAGAAATTGTTCCGGGAAATTTTTCTTTTGAAAAAATTTCTGCTGCTCAACCAAAAGGCATCATACTTTCTGGTGGTCCCGGATCTGCTAAAGGTTTTGAAAACTATCAAAACGTGAAATCCCTGTTTACAATGCCTGTTCCTATTTTAGGAATTTGTTTTGGAATGCAACTCATGAATACCTTGCACGGTGGAAGCGTTCAGTCTTCCGAGCAACGCGAGTATGGAAAACAAAAAATTTCCGTTTCTGGTCAATCACCCTTATTTCAGGCATTAAACGCTGAACAAGAAGTATGGATGAGTCATGGAGATCATGTCGAAACCCTAGCGCCAGAATTTATTTCTTTAGCAAAAAGCCAAAAGGGGATTGTTGCCGCTTTCGAACACAAAACAAAACCTCATTATGGAGTGTTATTTCACCCTGAAGTCACACATACCGAAAATGGCGAACAATTATTACGAAATTTTATTCAGCTTTGTCAGTGTGAACAGTCTTGGAATGTTCAAAATCAAATCGAATTGATTCAGCAAAAAATTCAAAATCAAGTGAAAGATAAAAAAGTCATTAGCCTAGTTAGCGGCGGAGTCGACTCGACAGTCGCCACAGTGTTGTGCTGTAAAGCTCTTGGTCCAGACAAAGTCATTCCACTCTATATTGATACGGGCTTAATGCGTGAACGAGAAACAGAAAATGTTAAAAAATTACTGGAAGAGTTTGGGTTAAAACATTTAATTATCGCCAATGCACGTGAATCCTTTTTAGAAGCTTTGAAAGGAGTTTCTGATTCCGAAAAAAAGCGGAAAATCATTGGTGAGCATTTTATTACAGTCTTAGAGAAAGAAATTGGACAACAAAATGCAAAAGATATGTTTCTATGCCAAGGCACTTTATATACAGATTTGATTGAAAGTGGTTTAGGTTGTGGGACATCTGCCCATGTGATTAAAAGTCATCATAATGTGAATCCACCGATTATTGAAGCCAAAAGACGTCAAGGATTAATCGTAGAGCCTAATGATACAATGTTTAAGGATGAAGTCCGTCAAGTCGGAGAAGCTCTTGGTATACCGCATCCTATGTTATGGAGACACCCTTTTCCGGGTCCAGGCTTGGCAATCCGTATTATAGGGGAAGTCACTGAAGAACGATTAGCTGCATTACGAAAAGCGGATCGTATTTTTCTAGAAGAAATTGAAAAAGCTGGACTCTATGATCAAATTTGGCAAGCCTTTGCCGTTCTGGTTCCCGTTTCAACAGTAGGAGTCATGGGCGATCAGAGAACAACAGGGCATGTGATAGCCTTGAGAGCTGTGAATAGTGTAGACGGAATGACAGCAGATTTTTATCCATTTCCCTATGAAGTATTGGGAAGAGTTGCAACGCGCATCGTGAATGAAGTGTCGACAGTGAATCGTGTGGTTTACGATGTGACGTCTAAGCCCCCGGGCACTATCGAATGGGAATAGCAAGAAGGGAAAGGGTGTCGTAAGAAATTTTAACACAAAGGAGAACACAAGAAACAAAGACACAAAGAGAAAACAAACAATTTATTATTGTTCTTTCTTTGCGTCTTTGTTTCTTGTGTTCTCCTTTGTGTTAAAATTCTTACGACACTACAAATAACGCGCTAGAATCTCAGCTAAATGCAAAGACTGCCGACTCGTGCCATCCATCACTTGGGTTCGACACGAAAATCCATTCGCGCAAATAAGTGTCTTTTCTTCAGAATTACGTATTGTAGGAAACAAATGAAGATTGCCAATTTTCATTGAAATATCGACATGTTCTCTTTCGTAACCAAACGATCCTGCCATTCCACAACAACCCGCTTCTATTTTATGGACGACACTCCCTGGGATTTTTTGTAAGGCTTCTAATGTTGCTGTCGTTCCTTCAAGAGCTTTTTGATGACAATGGGTATGTACCAATAGCGTGTCTTTACTTGGTTTGAAATCTGAAAATTCGTGCCTAGCGACAAAAGCATCAAAGGTAATACAAGATTTTGCAACAATTTCAATGCTAGCTTGAGTTGTGACTAGACTTTGGTAATCATCTTTAATCATGAATAGACAACTTGGCTCTAGGCCAATAATGGGGATTTTAGCTTCAGCATACGGGAGTAAAACTTTGATTAATGCTTCTGCTTTGTGCCTAGCATGTTTTAAAAACCCTTTGGAAAAAGCGGGACGTCCGCAACACAAATAAGGGGGAATAATGACATGATACCCTAAAGCGTTCAAAACCTGAACGGCAGATAAACCTATATTCGGGGTATGAAATTCACAATAGGTATCATTAAAAAGAACAACGGACTTTTCTAAAGTCGGTTGTTGGATTTCTATTTTTGAAAAACGGTTGTTTGACAACGAAGGAAGGGATCGCTGTTTTGCGATTCCAAACCAGCTGTTTATTCCTAACTTTTGAACGGCACGGTAAATCCATGGAAATAACGAAGCATAATGCAGCAAGTTGTCCATAGATGCGAAAAGATGACTTCTAATGGAAGCCCCATTTTTTTCTTGGTATTGAAACAATACTTCCGCTTTCATCTTCGCCATATCGACTTGAGAAGGACATTCTTTTTTACAGCCTTTGCATTCGAGACAAAGGTCTAACACATCGATTAAGCCTTTTTGTGCTAAAGAAGCGGGAGGGAGTTCTCCGTGAATAATATCACGAAGAAGTTGCGCGCGCGCGCGTGTGGAATCATATTCATCATCGGTTGCTTGAAAAGAAGGACACATAATGCCTTCTTTTTTACGGCAGGCTCCATTTCCGTTACACAAATCTGCAGCTAAAGCTAAGCCGCCTTCGCGACTAAAATCTAAGAAAGTTGGAATTTCATGGATAGCTGTGTTTGGTCCTGTGCGTAAATCTTGGGCGAAAGGAGTCCCTTCGACTATTTTTCCAGGATTCATCAGATGATCTGGATCAAACAAGTTTTTTAAATCGATAAAAGCTTGATACAGTGTCTCGCCATAGAGCTTGCGATTTAACCAACTCCTGACAAGACCATCTCCATGTTCGCCACTAAGAACTCCACCATATTCACGAAGCAGTTCAGTGAGTTTCACCATCATGTTTTCGGCAGTTTTCATTTCTTCATTAGATTGAATATTGATGAAAGGTCGAACATGCATGCATCCTGAGCCAACGTGTCCATACACACCGGCTTCTTTGAAATAGGTTTGGAATTTTTGCATAAATGAAGCGAGGTGAGCAGGAGGAACACTCACATCTTCTAAAAAAGCAATCGCTCGCGTGTACGAACGTCTTGAAAGTAAAAGACCTAGACCAGCTTTACGAATTTCCCAAAAATCTTTTATTTCAGTTGGGTCTGATAATATTGTTGGATGATAATTTTGAAAATGTTGTTGGAATTCTTGCATTTTTATAGAATCCGTAAATTCCACAGAAAAAACAGCTTGGGATATTTCTGGTAGCCATGAGAGTTTTTGGGAATAAAGCGGAGAGTTTCTGGCTTGATCAAGAATTGTGCGATCGATCATTTCAATGGAAATGGGATGATAACTCAGCATCTCAGGGACTGATTGCATCATTTTGATGGGATCATCCCCGAATAATAGACATAAACCGGCAATATGAGGAATTCGACTAAGCTTGACGCGCATTTTGGATACGATGCCTAAAGTCCCCTCTGAGCCACAAATAAGACGACAAGGATTAATGGGATTTTCTAAAAGGGCATCAAGATTGTAACCGGATACACGTCGGGGTAGGACTGGCATTTGCTCGGCAATGACGTCTTGATAGCGTTCTTTGAGTTTATTTAATCCGGAGAAAAGGGAACCGCTATTGGGCGCTATAGAAGAAAGGTGCAGAACATCTCCGCCAGCAAGGATTAATTCGATTTCTTCCACATGATCAGCCATTTGTCCAAAGAGAAGGGAATGGGCTCCGGCAGCATTATTAGCTAACATGCCTCCAAGAGTGGCGCGATTACCTGTTGAGGTATCTGGTCCTAAACGTAATCCATAAGCAGCAACAGCTGCATTTAAGTCATCTTGCACGACGCCTGGTTCACAGATGGCGTAGCCTTTTTCAATGTTAATTTCTAAAATTCTATTCAGGTATTTCGAGGTATCTATGATAAGGCCGTGTCCTAAGCAACCCCCGGTAATCCCAGTAGCAGCACCACGAGCAATTACAGGGATGCGGTGACGATTAGCAATGGTAACGGCAGTAATTAATGCTTCTTTGGTACGGGGGAGTACAATGCCAATAGGTTTAATTTCATAAATAGAAGCATCGACGCTATAGACATGACAAGAAATTTCGTCAAAGCGGATTTCGCCGTCTACGTGCTGTTTAAGTTCGTTCTCTAATTCCATAAATTACTATTATCCATAAGTTTCCTTGGATTACGAGTTATGTCGTCCTTTCAGGACTCAATACTTTCGGATCATTTACCCAGGCCTCCCCCAAGGCCTCCGCTGCGCTGCGACCTGGGCTGTATCATGTCCCCCTTGCAGGGGTTAGGACAAATATTCTAGCATTAAGAGATTTTTGTACTAATGCTTGTCCTTATCCCCGAAGGGGAGATATGATACAGCCCAGGTTGCAGCGCAGCGGAGGCCTGGGTAAATGATCCAAAAAATTTTGAGTCCCGAAGGGACGACATAACCTTGAAAGTCTATGGCACACAAAACCTATTTCTGAAAGTCGTAAATGGAACCTAAATGCAAAATATTCGTAAGTGTTTCTAATGCTTTTCGACTTTCTTCCATCAATAAGGGATCTTTCAAATCCTGGGGCAACAAACGATCGCGATAATGTTCATTAACCCAGTTTTTTAATGTTTCATGAAGCTCAGGAGTAAAAAATACATGCTCGTTTGCATGCGCAATTTCCGTTTCATTCATCACAACACGTAATCGCAAACAGGCGGGGCCTCCGCCATTACGCATACTTTGGTGTAAATCTAAATAATAAACATCTTGAATGGGTAAACTAGCATTATTTTTTAATCGTTCCAATAAGCCGAAAACAGTTCTCACATTCTGACATTCTTTAGGAGCAATCATGGCCATCTTCCCATTCGGCAAAGTGACCAACTGGGAATTGAAAAGATATGTATCCACAGCTTCTTTTAAGGATACTTCCGAACTGTGAACTTGATGACAAATAACAGACATTTTTTCTTGTAGTTGCTGCACAATAGCATCTCCACCAACAAACGCTTCTTCATGATAAAGAAAAACTTTTTCATTACCCACCGAGATGACATCATTATGAAAAACTCCAGCATCGATTGCGGCCGGATTCTGCTGAACAAATAAAGCATTTTTAACTTGATGCTGTCGTGCAATGGCTTGTGAGGCTTCGATTGTTTGTCTCGCAGGGTATCTTTTGGGAACAACTGGATCAGACGAAAAGGAATGCTTTCCATAGACGAAAAGATGAATGCCTTCTTGATCGTAACCCCGACAAAATCGTGTATGGTTAGCAGCGCCTTCATCGGAAAAATAGGCACCTGCCGGTAAAGGTTGATGAATCGTAAAATAATTGGAATTCGAAAAAATTGCCTGTAAGATTCTTGTCGTTGTTGCCGCTTCTATACTTCGGTGAAATTTGTTGGAAAGATTAGCTGCTGTTAAATGCAACTTATGATCAAAAGAATCTAGTGAGGGGGTCATCGTTGCCGCATTCGCAGTCCACATCGCTGCGGCAGAGCAGCAGGATTCAAAAATTTCCGGGACAGTTTGACTCGCTTGTATTAAAATATCGCTGTCCTTACCTGTAAATCCAAGGGCTCGCAATACAGGGATGTACGGTCTTTCATGAGGAGGTAAAACAGCTTGTTTGACTCCGAGATCATGCAATAAACGCATTTTCTCTAACCCTTGTAATGCCGCTTCTTTAGGATTAGAAGGATTCATTTTATGATTCAACGAAGCGACATTCCCAAAGGAAAGACCGCTATAATTATGGGTTGGGCCTACAATTCCATCAAAATTTACTTCGTAAGCCTTCATGAAGTTCCTTTAATACCAGCTACTATTTTTGAAGGCATCTGCAAGCGATCACTTTCCACAGAGGCGACAGGATAGCTGCAATAATACGCAGCATACCATGCACTCGGCCGATGATTACCACTATGTCCAATTCCTCCAAAAGGTGCTGCGCTACTAGCTCCTGTCAGTGGAACATTCCAATTGACTAAGCCGGCGCGTATCTTTTTTCTGAATTGTTGGTATTGTTCAGGATCATCACTGAATAATCCTGCTGCTAGTCCATAAACCGTATTGTTAGCCTCATTAATCGCTTCGGAAAAGGAGGGTACGCGAATCACTTGTAGTAAGGGCCCAAAAAATTCTTCATCTGCTCGAGAAGAAACAGGGGTGACATCTAAGATAGAGGGTGAAATAAAGGCTTCGGACTTATTCATCGGAAGTAATTCTATGGCCCCGTTGCTAACAAAATTCTGATAGGCAGAAAAAAGTTGATTAGCCGCTTCTTTGGAGACCAAAGGTCCCATGAAAGGTTCGGGAAAATCTGTATAGGCCCCGATTTGAATGGTTGAAGCCATGTGCACTAAAGTCTCTAAAAATAAGTCCCCTATTTTTCCCTCTTCAATAATTAATCGTCGTGCACATGTGCAACGTTGACCGGAAGTGAGAAAAGCGGATTGAATAGTCTGGTAAGCAGCGGCTTTAATATCTGAAATAGATCCAATGACGAGAGGATTATTTCCCCCTAATTCCAAAGCTAAAATTTTTTCTGGTTTATCCGCTAAATGTTCTAATAGCCAACGACCTGTCGCCCAGCTTCCCGTAAAAAAAATTCCGTTCAGATCGGGGTGTTGAGCCAAATAACTTCCAGTTTCTTTTGCTCCTTGAACAAGATTCAGGACACCGTCGGGTAAACCAGCTTCTTGCCAGAGTGTCACTGTCATTAAAGCGGTAAACGGAGTTTTTTCGCTCGGTTTAAAAACAACAGTATTACCCGCTAACAAGGCAGGGACAATATGACCATTAGGTAAATGACCAGGAAAATTAAAAGGCCCAAAAACAGCGACGGTTCCATGAGGTTTATGTCTTGTGACCAGACGCGTCTGCCCCTGATCTTTTAAGGAATCCGAACAAAATAAAGCCTGGCTTTCAATAGATAATGAAATTTTTCCAATCATCGATTGAACTTCGCTTAATGATTCCCACCGTGGTTTTCCCATTTCCTCAGAAATAATTTTGGACAACTCATTTTGGTTTTCTTTGAGAAGAGTTTCAAACCGACGAAAATAAGAAATACGCTCTTGAATAGTTAAATTTCCCCATTGATTGGCTGCCTGTTTTGCGGCGCTAACCGCGCGATTCACTTCATTTTGTGTGGCAGCATTTCCTTCCCAGACCATCTTCCCAGTGGCAGGATTGATAGAGCTAAAACTGGGTCCCTCACCAGAGATCCATTTTCCTTGGATGAAATGACTTGCTAGCGGAGAACTTGTCATGATATTTTCTCCTTAGGATGTAGGCTCACGTAACGAATAGAATCGCCTAAGTTGACTTCAAGGGCTTCTGCAACTTCTTTCGAAATACTCAGACCACTCCCTTCTGATGCTATTGATCCAAGACATGCACGATAGGGGAGTTGAGTATTTGCAATTAAGAAATCTGTCGACAAAGGTAATTTTTGAATTTTTTCTACATCCCCTAAACTACTTTCTGCAACAACACGCAAATGATCCAAAGACGCCTCTATACGTGGACCTCCATCAAAGAGATCCATATAGACCGATTTCTCAAAACCCTCTTGCATTAACATATGAAGAGCAGGTTTTGTATGTTCATGGACTTTTCCAAATGCATTTTGTACAGGATCAGGAAGTAATGATAAATAAATCGGATGTTTAGGCATTTTTTGAAAAATTTCCATTTCATTATTTTCACGCATTTTCATGAGTGACGAAAATTCAATGGGAATAAAATGCCTGCCGACTCCATCCCAAAAAGGGGAATGCCGATTTATATCAATGACTCCGCGCATTTCAGCAATAATAGTCTTTTCAAATTTTTGTCGGTGTGTGGCAATAAAAAGAAAACGACTTAAAGAAAGTAGACGTCCAGTTCCACTACGTCGAAATTCAGGTCGTAAAAAAAGAGAGCAAATTTCTGAAGGTCCATTGTTGAGAAGAATTTTATTGATAAGGGGAATATTTTCTTCCATTTTGAAATGAAAGTAAGGACAAGGTTCTGTGACGCCTGTTTTCGAATAGATGCCGCAGACGCCGCCAATTTGCTGAGTAGATAGATCTTCTAGTAGAAAAAGATATAATTCATTTTTAGGACTTGTAACATTTTTTTCAAAACTTTCAATGGAATGTTGAAATTTTCCCTGTAAGAGTTCTGGATTTTGAGGTAATGTCGTAATCCCTAAGCCTGCGCTGAAGGCTAATCCTTGATAAGTAGCATAGTCAGAAGGTTGGATTTGACGAATGCGCATCATGATTGTAATGTATCCTCAATGATTTTACATACGTGATCAATATCTTTATGCGTAATAGCCCCCGCAGGGACTAAAAAACGGGCTCGCGTCGGATTTGATCCAGCCACAAAACCAATCACACCTGCATCAAATAGTTTTTGCATAAACTCTTGAACCGTTTTTTGTTCTCCGTTTAACGGAGTAAATGCCACCATGCAGCCAATTCCAAAAGGGCCTTTCAGTAGATTTGGGTGGCGTTTGGCTATTTCTTCAAGTTTTTCATGAAAATAATTTTGAATCTGAGAGATTTTTCCTTCAGAACCTAAATAACCATCATGCATAAGCGATTGAATGATGATCTTACCGGCGCGTATCGCCGCCGTTGCTGCCGTAAATGTTTGACTCAATAATCCCGGTTTAGGTAGATAAGATTTTCTAAAAAGCGTCGCGCACACTTGGGACAGTTTACCAATCGTTACTATATCTATCTCGTGTGTGAGTCCAAAATGTTGGAATGCAAACAAATAGGGGAGTCGACCAAAAGTCTGTACTTCATCTGCGATCACAGCAATGCCATTCTCTTTTAAAATAGCGATTAATAGTTTAAAGAAGTTTTCAGTTCCGTGATAAAATCCGCCTTCACCTTGAACAAATTCCATGACCATGGCCGCATGTTGTTTAGGGTATCGCGTAATAAACTTCTTAAGCGTTTCTACAGCTCTATGGGTACTGCCTTCCGGATCGGTTGAATCGAAATAAGGAATATAATCCACAGATAAAGTATGAGGAAGTCCTTCGCGAAAAGCAGGCTTATCAGTGATTTGTGACACGGCTAATGTACGTCCAACAAAACAGCGTTCAAACGCTAAAACGCGGTAAGCAGGATAATTTTTTTGGAAGGCAATTTTTAACGCATTTTCATTGGCCATTGCCCCTGATGAAGAAAGAAAACAATGATCTAGTCCACTTGCTAATAGAAGAATTTCTGTCAGTTCAATCGAATCCGCATTTTGCTGTAAATGCCCCTGCATGATGGTGTCGCTAAGAGCCGCATCAATAGAAGCTTCAATGAGTGCATGATGGCTATGGCCCCAATAATGTACTCCAATTCCACTAATAAAATCATACTTAACGCTTCCATCCAATAATTCAACTAAAGCCCCATTTCCAATTCCGCTTCCTAAATAGGGATACCACAATTTTCCGCCACGGGCCTGATTGTAAAAATCGATCACTTGCTGATAATCTAGTTTTAATTCCGGATTAGCAGAACGAATCCCAGTGATTTGTTGTTGATGATCCTGTACCGCACTTAATACCAGTTGTTTTGCTTGTTCGATCCTTGGGTCGTTTTGTAGCCTATTAGCAGCTAAGATATTGCTCTTTAATAATTTTTCTAAGGCGTTCATGCCTTTTCTCCTAAGCTTAGTCGCATCATTAAATTGGCTGCCCATTCGGCACGTTCATCAATACTATCTAGTACAGCATATTCTTGGGGTGTATGAATGGCTCCGCCGACAACACCTAGCGTATCAATGACAGGCAAGCCTGCTGCTGCTAAAATATTTCCATCGCAAACCCCGCCACTTGCATGTAACTTAAATGGAATCTTCATTTCATGTGCAATACTTTCCGCTTTTTTAAATAAAGGTTCCTGGACATTATTGAAAGGCTTTGCCGGACGTTGCGTTTGTGGATAGATAGTTAGGGTAATTCCTTCCTTAAGTCCTTCTTTGTCAGCAAGTTCTTGAAATTTTTTCGCGAGATACTGAAAATCTTCATTATGTTTCACACGCACGTTAATCCCACACGAGGCAAATTCAGGCACAATATTTACAGGTCCACCCCCATGAATTCTTCCTATATTTACTGTAATATCGCGTTCTAGAGAGGTTTCCATTTCTGCCATCACAGCAAAACGGGCTAAAGCTGTAATTGCATTCCGTCCTTGATGAAAATCTCTTCCTGAGTGTGCAGGTCTTCCTTTAGCAATGACAATAAAGTTTCCAGATCCCTTGCGTTCGCTTACAAGACCACCATCAGGAAATGAGGGCTCGAATAAAATTCCTATATCATGAGAACGTGCTCCTTCTAACCATAGGGGCTCAGATGCAGGGGAACCGATTTCTTCATCAGCTGTGATTAATACTTGCCAGCCTAATTTTGACTTATCGTGATGAGATTCAATGATCTTTAAAGCTTTAAGCATGACAAGAAGACCACCCTTCATATCAGCTGTTCCAGGACCATAGATCTGACCATTTTCAATTTTTTCAACTTTTTGAAAGGAATGGGATTGATGATAAACCGTATCCATATGTCCACCCAATAAGACACGAAAAGGAGCTTCCGGACGTTTTGTAATGCGTAATGCAGATCCCACAGAAATGGAATGTTCGATCCCCTCATAACTCATTTGCTTGAAGGGAGGTAGCGGAATTTCTTCTATATTTCCGTCTAAACAAGCAAATTCTTTTGTAAGAGCTGCATGCATCGTACGTAAACCATCAAGATTGTCAGTTCCTGAGTTAATATCGCACCAATAAGTAAGGATTTCGCTGTTATTACGCATATTTTTACTTTAATTGATGGAGACCAGACTCACAAATGTTTTTTTAATTTTGGTAATAAATGCCCTGATAGAGTAATGTGGCATTCACACACATCTATTCTGAATAGGAGGGGGCATGAAGCCTGCCGATGAAAAGCGGATCAGGGATACGTTGGGAAAAAACCATGCATGTTATGTAGTCATTACATGCGGGGATCCCACAGAAGAGGGGGATATGGAAATACAGATGATTTATGAAGGAGATCCCATCTTGGCCTCCTATTTATTAGAAGGAGCTCAGTCTATGATAGATGAGCAACATGCTGAAGAAATTGAATTGCACCACGGGTAATTTCCAGTGAAAGCATTAGAACGACAAATCGAGCTTAAGTCTGCGGCTTTAGGGGCGATCGCCCCGCTGATTACTGCTGTTACCATTTCTATTTTATTGATTAAAGGAACAAGTGGGTCAAATCAGATTTTCCCTTGGGTAGCACTTATCGGTTTAGGCTTATGTTGGCAATGGCGCGTAAAGGGATTAGCCTGTGCAATCGGAATATTATGTGCCGTCTTTGCCTATCAATTTTCAAATATTCCGGTCGATGACCGTCTTTGGTATGTTGTTTTTACATTATCCTTATGTGTCACTTTTGGAGTAGCAGCGCTCACTTTCGATGAAATTTCTACAATGGCGGTAGGAATTGCTACGGCTACTGAAGAATCCGATAAAAAAATCGATCAGAAAGAATCGTTATTAAGAGCCATTGAACATCGTTTTATCGAACAAACAAGTGTATTAAATTCGCAAGTCATTGAGTTACAACAACAAATAAAAGAATTACAAGACAAATCTAGTTCATACCAAGAAATTATTGATGTAGCTAGGAATGAAGTTGCGCAGGCGAATCATCGTCAAGAATCGTTACAAAAAGAATTGACACAGGCAAGTCAGCAAGTAAGTAACTTAGAATCAGAAGTTAGAATGCAGCTTTTTGAGCTTGAGCAAGCGAAGCAAGAGGCGGAAAGCCACAAGATTGAACTTCAGGAAAAAGAGACTTTATGTGGTGAGCTTAAAGAAGCATTAAAAGTAGCGGAGTCTAAAGTAGTCACTATTTTACCTGAACGAAGTTTAGAAACTGAAGAAATTCCTGCGGAAATACGTCGTTTAGAAGGGCTTAATAAGCAATTAAGAGAACAGTTCGAAGAAAAAACTGAGGTATTAGCGCAGACTCGTCGTGAGTTATTTGTTTGTACTGAAAAATTAGCCTGCGCCCAAAAAGAAATGGAAGAGAAGGAGTGGGATTTAGTGCAAGAGCATCAAGAAGCGATGCAACAGTTGTTGGATCAGTGTGAAAAAGAGCTAACTCAGCAACAATTTTAACACAAAGAAGAACACAAGAAACAAAGACACAAAGTTAAAATATTTTTAAACTTTGTGTCTTTGTTTCTTGTGTTCTTCTTTGTGTTAAAATTGTACTTTTCTCTTAAGTTAATGTTTTCTTTTCCAGGGGGTGAGAATTTCATACCCATCTTCGGTAATCAATAGTGTATGTTCCCACTGACCACTCGCGCGACCATCTTTGGTACGGGCTGTCCAATGATTAATTGGATCAATCACTGCCTCGGGGACTCCGGCATTGATCATCGGCTCGATGGTAAAAGTCATTCCGGGGGCCAATAACGTCTGATTCTTATTCATAAAATGTGCTACTTGGGGTCCTTCATGAAAACGAACTCCAACGCCATGTCCTACGAACTGATACACGACCGAACAATTTTTGCTAGTCGCATGGTTTTCAATCGCTTCACCAATAGCACACACAGGAATACCTGGACGTAAGATCTCAATGGCCTTCATCAAACATTCATAAGAAGTATCTACAACAAGTTGACGTTCAGGTGTCGTTTTACCAATGACAACCATTTGGCTACAATCCCCATAATAACCATTCAAAATGGTAGCAATATCAATATTCACAATATCCCCCTCTTTTAGAGGGACGTCATCGGGAATTCCATGACAAACCACTTCGTTCAACGATGTACAGATACTTTTTGGAAAGGGGGGTTCTCCATAATGCAGTGCCGCTGCGATAGCCCCGGCTTCTTTACAAAGACGTGCCGTATATTTATCTAATTCGGCTGTGGTAACGCCGGCCTTTGCCATGGCACAGGTTTTATCAAGAATTTCAGCTGTTAACTTTCCTGCAGCTCTGATGCCATTCATTTGTTCAGGCGTTTTGATCAAAATCCCTTGTTTTCTATAGTGGGCAACTAGGGCATCCGTCATCGTTTTTTGGACAGGTACTTGAGGAAAATGACATTTTTTCCATTTATTTCCACTTCCACACCAACAAAGATCATTTCTTCCGATCATAACTTTCCTG
>Ga0207042_1076_pt2 | contig 19917 bp, 17 predicted proteins | sample Alteio_BWMinCont_70_FD_153310 | JGI IMG/M metagenome (GOLD analysis project Ga0207042, IMG submission 153310) | Enriched cells from forest soil in Barre Woods Harvard Forest LTER site, Petersham, Massachusetts, United States -... | ecosystem: Environmental > Terrestrial > Soil > Temperate forest >... | reverse complement strand
CACTCCAGGAAGCTCATTCACACGAATTATATAAAACTTTTTTCTTTTATAAAAATCTTGCTCAAATGTATACGACCAATTAAGCCCAAGATAATATTTTAAAATCTCTTTTAGTAGCCATGATCTTTTATAACCTCTTGCGAATGAAATCCCAACTTAATTCGTCTCAACAAAATAGCTTCACGCAAAAATCCATTCTTTGGTTCTGCCAATTCCTTAATCGTATTAGGATCAAATAACGTCGAATTATGACTGCGTTCTAAAATAGGCCTTTCTGCTTTTGACAAATCCCCTACCGATCCTTCCCTTTTTAATTGACGCTCTTTAGAAACAATTTCTACTTCTTCAGGATCTTCATTTCCAACTTCAACCCAATCTTCTTCGTCACAAGTAACAGATTCTGAAGCTTCACGAACTTTACTTTCTTTTTCTTCCATTAAAAATTTTGCAAAATTAAACAATCCTGTATTCCATAACTGCGCATTTGGAACGGCAATTTTTTTACGTTCGTCATTCTTTTTTTTGGTCAGTAATACTTCAAAATGCTTAGCATTCATTTTTTTTTGCTCTTCATATCCGAATTTCAATTGATGGACTAATGATATTTCTAAACCAAACTGCTTATGAGCTCTAAGAAAAATCTCCTTAATATTTTGACAAATTTTATTGTCTTTTCCTTTATTTTTCACATAACTTTCGCGTAAAACAAAGAGTCCCTGTAATGAACTCTTGAAAAAACCTTCTTTTAGCTCACGCACTTTCTTCATCTGTTTTCTTTCTGAAATGACATTAAACGCTTCTGCAATCACTAACGGATCAAATTCACCTCGAAGATAACGACTTACTTTTTGCGTAATTCCTTCTGAGTCCCAACCATATCTTGCCCGTTTAAGTGTCAAATGTTTTCGATTAAGAATAGGTTTGTCCTCTGTACTATTCCATTTCCCTAAGGCATGTAGAATACTTAATGATTGATTAAGACTTAAACTGCTCGACATAACGCCTCCTTAAAATCCTTTCACACAATAGTTAAAAATTTGATTTATTCAAAGATTTCAGTTAGATTTTTACAAAATCATAAGGAGTCAGACATCGTGCTAAGCTTTTCTTTTTACTTCTCACTTATCCTCGCTTTTATCTCACTCCCTATTAATTGTTTAGAAATATCTGCTTTTTATGAAGTTCCCGCGGCCTATCACGGACGTTTTCGCCCAGTTGAAGCCATTATCAATCAACATTCAAATGAAATAGACCTTATCTCTTTTAAAATGCTTCCTGGAAAACTGAACAATGGGGATTGGTTTCCTTTAAATGACCTAAAAACAAAAAAAGACAATTTTACTCTCTACCCAAACTCTTTATTTACCTCTCTCCAATTTACCTATAACGATTTCTTAGACTCTCCTAATCCAGTTACAAGCCAAAAATTAGCCGATTTATTATTACAGGGTTATCAGCCTCTCGCAGGCCGCACATATACACAAGGAGCAAGCAAAGCTCTCACATATCCCACACAAAGCCAATTAAGCTGGGAAGCCTTTTACTTTCGTTACCCTCTGGTTCAAATCATCGCTTGCTTTTACCTCCTAACAGCTGCTTTCCTCTATTATCAAATAAAAGGGGGTATTCCTTTATTGATCCTTACTTTTCTTTTCCATACATGCGTTCTCGGTCTTCGTTGCTACATCCTACAAAGACCACCGGTAAGCAACATGTTTGAAACCCTTCTTTATGTGCCTTGGGTAACAGTTGCTATCAGTTTAACCCTACTTCGAGACCGTTGGACAAAAATCGCCGCCGCATTCATTGCGGCTTCCTTCCTTCTGTTAGTCAATTTTACAAATTTAGATAGTGGCTTAGAAAATGTTCAGGCTGTCTTAGATTCTCAGTATTGGTTAATCATTCACGTTCTGATGGTCGTCGGAAGCTATGGCCTTTTCATTTTAGCGGGAATTCTTGGTCACATCTATTTATTGCGTCCAAACCTACTTCTACAACGTTTTATTGAACAGGGTATCTATTTAGGGGCTGCCTTATTAATTCCTGGAACAATTCTAGGCGGCGTTTGGGCGGCTCAAAGTTGGGGGCGATTTTGGGATTGGGATCCCAAAGAATCCTGGGCTTTTATTTCCATCTGTGTTTATTTGCTCATTATCCATTCCTGGCGTTTTCATCGCATCGGACCTAGAGGCTTAGCTTTGGGTTCTGCTTTAGGACTTCAGGTCATAGGATTCACTTGGTATGGAGTCAACTATATTTTAGGAACTGGACTGCACAGCTATGGCTTTGGAGCGGGTGGTGAAGGGTTTTACTATTTTTTCATCCTATGTGACTTAATTTTTCTTACTTACGTCTGGACTTCCTACAGTAAAAAAATAGGATAATTCTTGCAAAATTACCTCTTGTATGCTAAGTATATAGTATGGATTTTTATTTTCTAAAGTTGGGAAGGATCGGCAATGAGACACATAAAAAGTGAACGTCTAAAAAAATTAGAGATTGAATTAAACGACCTCGAACAGTGGTTAAAGCTCGGACTTGTCCCCAAAAAAGATGTTGAAAAACACAAAGATGAAATTCAATCCGTCAAAAATAAAATTGACGAAGAGAAAGAAAGACTTCAATTTCTCAAAGAAAGTGGGGAAACGGAAGAGTTTATCACGCCAAAGCGTCAAACAGCACGTGCCGGTTACACTGAAATGCCAACAATCCCCGATATTGATTTAGGGGAAACAGGCGCAGGGTTTACTGAATCCGGATTTGACATGGATACCGATTCTGCAGACACCGAATCTTCCGTCATCGAAGAACGTGATGAAGACGAAGAGGAAGACGAAGAAAAAGAAGAGGAAGACGATTCCTACTTCAGCGAGCGTAATCGCTGGCGTCGTGGAGGAATTATCGATCCAGATGCAGATGAATGGTAACCTGCAAGAAATCAGTTTGTATTTTCACATCCCTTTCTGTAAGAGAAAATGTGATTATTGCCATTTTTATGTCTTACCTAGTAAAGAACCCTATCATCAAGATTTGCTTTTAGGTCTCAAGCTTGAATGGGAGCGTCAGCTCCCTCTTTTATCAGGAAAACAGATTGTTTCTATTTATTTTGGTGGAGGAACGCCTTCCTTATTAGAACCGGAGTTTTATTCAAAAATTTTAGGATGGGTCCGATCGGACTCGTCTTTAAGTTCAGATGCTGAAATCACTTTAGAAGCGAATCCGGATGATGTGAGCCTTGAAAAAATGCAGGCTTATGCTTCCATTGGCATTAATCGAGTGAGTATCGGGGTCCAAAGTTTGGACAATCTCTTATTAAAAAAATTAGGCCGTATTCATCACTCCCAAAAAGCGATGAATTCTATTTATACCACGTATGAAGCAGGAATCACGAACATTTCCATCGATCTCATGTATGATTTACCCGAACAAACATTAGCTACTTGGATCTCAACATTAAATGAAGCCGTAACACTTCCGATTAGTCATCTGTCTTTGTATAACCTTACGATAGAACCGCACACAGCGTTCTATAAAAAGAGAGAATTATTGCAACAACAAGTGCCTAATGAGGAAACAAGTTTAGCCATGTATCAAGAAGCGATCGCCATTCTTGAGAATGCCGAACTCAAGCAATATGAGATCTCGGCATTTTCAAAAGACCAAAAATGGTCTCGTCATAATAGTGGTTATTGGACGGCTCGACCTTTTTTAGGATTTGGTCCCTCGGCCTTTAGTTATTGGGAAGGCTCACGATTTAGAAATATTGCTCATTTAAAACGTTATGTCGACAAGTTGAAAGAAAATCAATCTCCTGTAGATTATGAGGAAACTCTAGATAGTGAAGCTCAAGCGCGCGAACTTTTTGTCGTTCAATTACGATTAAAAACAGGAGTCTTTTTGGAAAAATATCCTGATTTCAAAGTTGTTTATGAACTAGTTAAGCAAGGATATTTAGAAATACAAGAGGGTGTGGTGAAACTAACAGATCGTGGTATTTTATGTTATGATTCAGTCGCCGTCGAGTTAATATAAACGTAGTCGTAGCAAAATTGTTTTTCCACACTTATGCTTCGACTATCATCCTATTTTCATGCTTTTTTTTGATTAATTTAAGTTCTTCTAAAGCAACTTTTAATGGGATTCTTTGTAAAACATCAGGATGAATTAACTTGAGAGCCACTTGAAGAATATCTTTTTTATAATTAAATTCTTCTTCTGTAAAGTCTTCGATAAAGCTTTCAAATTCATTCATAACAAACAATTCTAACTCTTCAAATTTCTCAAATACTTGTAACACATTATCGCCCCAGTCCGGTATCAGCATAATGATTAATTCAACCATACTTATTCCAATTCCATATGCATCCTGATTTGTAGAAATACTTATTAGCTTGGAGGATTGGAATAGTCTCCACAACGAATGTTCTGGAGGACAATAAAGAGTAGTACCTCCAACTGCGTTCTCAGGATATTCTATCCCCATAGATTTTACAAAAGCCATATCCCCTAGTAAAACATCTTTAATACGATCTTTACTATCGCGTACCAAAAACATATTTTCCGGTTTAATGTCATGATGTGTAAAACCTGCATTATGCATTGATTGCAGTGTTTCAATCACCCTTATCAATACAGCATTGATCACCGAAGCAGAAGCGCCTCTGATATTACTAGCATCTCCATGGATTTTATTTGCTAAAGCAACTGCTAAAGAAGAGTCTACGTGATAGGCTATCAAACATTCTGATTGAATGTGGCTGATTTTTTTTTGATTAAGGAGCTTTAATGCATTAAGTTCGATATCCAATAAATTAATTTCCGAAGTTAAATAGGTTGCGAAAGCTTCCCCAGTTCGCATAGCAAAAGTATCGAAAATCTCTTTATAGCATCCTTGAGCTATTTTCTTAATCCGTATATATACATCACCGTTATACACAATTGTAAATCCATAACATGGTCTATGTTTTTTTGTTATTTCTTTTGCGCCCTTATGAAATACTTCTGGGATAACCGATTGATATTGTATTTCCTTGATTGCTTCTTTGGTAAAATATTTTTTCATCGATTTTTCGATTTTTTTCAAAGTACTGACCAAACAATTTACGTTTACCTCAGGATAAGTCAAAATTCGAAGCAAATTAAGATCACCGTATTGCCGTGTTACACGATCAATAAAACAACGGGATTTTTTTACACCTAAAATTGGATTCAGTATTTCACGAATTTTTTGTCTAAACAATGTGTTTAATAAAATACCTTGATTAACGGATTGATTGATCATATCAACAAACGAAAGATCTAAACTAAATTGTTTTTTTAATGATTTAATAGAAAGGTAGAGAATATTATTATCAACGCCCCTATAGGGCCTACAGCTAAAAACAGAAGCGCTTCCTTTTATTGCATCCGATTCACTTGAAAAGTATTTAACACCTGCAATTCTTGTGAATTCTTCACTTGGATAAAAAAATTTCGGACTTAAACAAAGGCTACTAATCATATGAAGACCAATTTTTAATTATTTTTCAGTATTTCTAACATTTTTAAATTATTTTGTAAAATGCAAACAAAAAATAAAAAAATAGTTCACAAGAAAAGCTACTAAAAAAATTTATTTTCTCGGTATTCTTCTCTTAACTTTTCTTCATAAGCTCAATTTTCTTTGTCTCCAACAGATTTTATGTTAATATCACACGTTTAACCGGAAATAAAATTTATGGACAAACGCACTTTTTTATATATTTTTGCCATGTTTGCAGCTCTGTTCGCTGTGAACCTATATTTCGAGCAGCAAAACCAAGAAAAACTAAAAGATTGGTCAATTCAACAGCAAGCAAAAAAAGAACAAAGAGTTTTACAGTTAACCGATGAAATCAAATCTCGGTCTGTTTCTCTTAAGACTCCTCCTGTTGTTGAGCTGTATGAAGATCAAAAAGGAAATTCCCCCCTGTTACGCGGTGTTAAATCCGGTGACAGTACGGTGACAATTACATCATCGGACACGGCGCCTGATACCCTTTATGCAAAAACAGCTACTGGATTTGATAAGCTCTCTAAAGTTTTTTCTGAACCTGGAAAAAATAGTGTGGCTCTCTATTCTAAATCCAAAGAAGGTAAGCTTAAATCCACGAACTTATCAGACTTTGGACGTTATGAACTTCTTTTAATTCCCACACAGAATATGGATAGTACTGCTATTCCCGCGGATTATGCAGATTCCCAACTTTCTGTTCCTGCTCATAAATTAGAACAAGTGCAAGCCCAATTAGACAATCGATTAGCGGCTCCGCTGTATATCGGTAACAGCATTGTGTTGGTAAAAAACAAAGAAGGGTGGCTTCCGGTTGCTATTTACGAAAGCATCACACAAAGCATTTTACCCTTTGACATGTTGGAAAATTTGGAACCGTATCTTTCTGTAACGAGTACGAATTTTACGTCTACTCCAGGTGTCCAAAAAGAAGAACGATTTTATGTTCTTGAAAATGCTTATCAGCAATTTGTTTTTTCGACACATGGCGGAGCTCTTGTCGAAATTAACCTTCCTTTCGAATCTAAAGAAGATAAAGACAGCGTTGTCAAAGAAATTGGTTTTGATCAGCAAATGCTTCAGCAAAATCCAAGGAACGCACGTTTTCCTCTGCATGCCTATTTCACGGCTAATGATAAAAATGAACTCGTTGAACACAAAGAAGGTAAACTCGGGGGCTATTATCCCCTATTACGTAGAGACCTCATCGAATATGGAAACCGTAAGTCCTTGCATGTACCGCCTCGTTTTTATGCCTTTAATATTGTTTCTGAGTATCCAGAAGTTGCGGAACTTGTTTACACTGTTAAACATTTCGATCAGGAAAGTATTGAATTTGAAGCGGTTCAAAATCATCGCCGCATTACAAAACGCTATTCTATTCAACATGATACGCCTCTTGCCCCTTATTGTTTGAATTTGACCTTAACGATTGAGGGTGATAGCCGTGGATTGTGGATTACTTCCGGTGTTCCCGAAGTGGAATGGATTTCTGGTGGTCCAGCACCTGCTTTAAAATACCGTATTACACGGAATAATAAAGCAGACATAGTTCCTATTGATTTACCTGCAGAAACGTTAACTGTCAGTACACTAGAACCAGACTGGATCTGTAATTCCAACGGATTTTTTGGAATTATTCTAGATCCACTCTCTCCTGTCGAAACTGGATACCGTGTTCAAATGGTGCCAGGAAATTTATTACCCTCACGTTTAGTTGAAATAGATCAAAAATGGGATCGCTATAAAGCCCAAGACCTGCCTGGTTACTTGATGCAACTTCCGTTAAAAAGTACGGGGGGAACAACGCAGTTTCGTATTTTTGCCGGGCCATTTGCAGATACTGTATTAAACACTGTTGATCAAACATATTCTGATCCGACTACAGGCTACAATCCTGATTACATTGCGTGCCAAACATTCCATGGCTGGTTTGCTTTTATTTCAGAACCTTTTGCTAATTTGCTTTTCTGGTTAATGAATATTTTCCATTCCTTAACAGGATCTTGGGGATTTTCAATTATTCTTTTAACTGTAGCACTTAGAATTTTGTTGTATCCCTTAAATGCTTGGTCGACTAATTCCATGTTGAAAATGCAAATGATCTCACCTAAGGTGACATCAATCCAAGAAAAACATAAAAAGGATCCGAAAAAAGCGCAGTTAGAAATCATGAATCTTTATCGTGAAGAAGGTGTGAATCCTTTGTCAGGATGCTTACCTTTACTGATTCAAATGCCTTTCTTAATCGGGATGTTTGACTTATTAAAGTCTACCTTTGAGCTAAGAGGTGCCTCCTTTATTCCAGGATGGATCGATGACTTAGCTGCACCGGACGTTTTGTTTAGTTGGTCGACTCCGATTTTCTTTATTGGAAATCAGTTTCACCTACTTCCGATCCTGTTGGGACTAGTCATGTTTTTACAACAAAAATATGCGTCAACACAACCAACCGATCCAAGTTTAATGACCGACCAACAAAGACAACAACGTGCAATGGGGACCATGATGACTGTTGTTTTCTCTGTGATGTTCTACCATTTTCCTTCCGGATTAAATATTTACTGGCTCTCATCGATGTTACTAGGTATGCTGCAGCAATGGTGGACAGCGCGAGGACTGAAACTAAAAACGAAGTGAGTGAATGTACGCTTGGGACAATTTTATTGCTCAACAAGAGCAAGAAGTAGGAGCCGCAACAGTATCTAAGTGGCTCCGTCCTTTAAAAGTCTTGCGATTCGATGCATGTAATCTTTACCTCGAAGCGCAAGACTCTTTTCAAGCAATGTGGTTTGAAGAACATATTCGTCAAAAAATTAATGGAAAACTTCTTAATAACAATCACAAAAAAATTCGTGTTCATCTTTGCGTAGCCAATGCTCCTACGAAGGCAAAACCTAAAAGCAAAACAAAAGAGATCGTAGAACCACGCAAAGCTCCTCATTTCAATTTGTTGTTTGATTGTCCCGATCCCAATCTTACTTTTGCCACTTACACGGCTTCTGAAGAAAATGGGATGGCGCTTAAATTATTAACCCAAATTACTGAACAGCCAGGTTCAGAACCTGCAGCGTTCAATCCCATCTATTTACATGGTCCCTCTGGGAGTGGAAAAACTCATCTCTTGGCAGCCGCGTTTCACGCCTACCAAGAAAAAGGAATCAAACCTCTTTACGTACGTGCAGAAACTTTTACCGAACATGTTGTTTCAGCCATTCGTTCCAGTGAAATGGGAGCTTTTAGAAACACCTATCGTCACGTGGATGTTTTACTCATTGATAATGTCCAAGTTTTTTCAAAAAAAGGTGCTACCCAAGAAGAGTTTTTCCATACCTTTAATACCCTGCACCTTTCGGGAAAACAGATTATTCTAAGTGCTAACTGCTCCCCTAACGAGCTTGAAATGATTGAACCCCGTTTAGTCAGTCGCTTTGAATGGGGAATCGTGCTGCCTTTAACCCCTCCCGCACCGGAAATCTTATTATCCATTTTACAAAAGAAGGCCGAATCTCTGAGATTCAGTTTACATCCAAGAGTTGCCGAGTTTCTCTTAGAAACCTTTGCCAGTTCAAAATCGGTCATTCGAGCATTAGAAGCATTAGTTCTAAGAAGTCATCTGCATCATTTACAGGGAACACTTACTGTGTTGCAAGCACGCCATTATTTGGATGACCTTATTCAAGAAGAGAGCCGTGCTCGCCTTACACCTCAAATAGTCGTTGAAAAAGTAGCGCAGCACTTTGGAATAAAGTCTGAAGATATTATGGGTAAAGCTCAAAGTCGTGATTGTGCGTTACCACGTCAAATCGCCATGTACTTATGTCGTACGCACTTAAAGCTCCCTTTTATGCAAATTGGAGATGCCTTTTCCAAGGATCATTCGACTGTGATGACCAGTGTAAAATTAATTCAGAAGGGATTAGACGAAAATAATTCGGATATCAGTCAACCTCATCGCGTCTTAATTAAAAAACTTTCTATCTAAAAATTCTCCAATCTTTCACTATAGAAAATACTATGCATAAGAGGTTCGGGGACTTGTATGCAATTTTAACACAAAGAAAAACGCAAGAAACAAAGACACAAAGTTTAATGTTTTAAACTTTGGGCCTTTGTTACTTGTGTTCTCCTTTGTGTTAAAATTACATAACAAGGCTGTCCTAAAAAAGATAAAGGCTAATATGAGTAAAAATTATCGCATCAAAGACGATCTTGATATTAACCAACCCGAAGGAAAACGTCTTGCGGAATGGGGAAGACAAGAAATCTTGCTCGCAGAAAAAGAGATGCCGGGTCTTATTGCTCTTAGACAAGAGTTTACGAAGACAAAGCCTTTAGCCGGAGCTCGTATCGCAGGATGTCTCCATATGACCATCCAAACTGCTGTCTTAATTGAGACATTAACTGCATTGGGTGCCCATGTGCGCTGGTCATCGTGTAATATTTTTTCTACACAAGATCATGCAGCTGCGGCTATAGCAGCTACGGGTGTTCCGGTTTTTGCATGGAAAGGTCTAACTGAAGAAGAATATGAATGGTGTATTGCGCAAACCCTTTTTTTTGATGATGGGAAACCTCTTAACATGATTATTGATGACGGAGGCGACCTGACCAATGTTGTTCATCTCAAGCATCCTGAATTATTAGCTGGAATAAAAGGGATCAGCGAAGAAACGACAACGGGTGTGCGCAATCTTTTAAAACGTCAAAAAAATGGTACATTAGGGGCCCCCGCAATTAACGTTAATGATTCGGTTACAAAAGCAAAATTTGATAACTTATATGGCTGCAGGGAATCAGTCTTAGATGGAATTCGTCGCGCCACAGATATCATGATAGCAGGTAAAGTTGTTGTGATCGCTGGATATGGAGATGTCGGAAAAGGATGCGCTCAAGCGATGCGAGGTTCCGGAGCTCGTGTGATTATTACAGAAATCGATCCTATTTGTGCCTATCAAGCAGCTATGGAAGGATATCAAGTCTGTACAATGACAGAAGCCGCACCACAGGGGGATATTTTTATCACGGCAACAGGTTGTAAGGATGTAATTCTGGGTGAACACATGGAACTCATGAGAGATCAAGCGATTCTTTGTAATGCAGGACATTTTGACTGTGAAATCGATATTGCTTGGCTTGACCATCATCCTCAAATCAAAAAAACATCGATGACACCTCACGTAGATATCTATCAACTTAAACAAGCTAAAAAATCTTTAATTGTTTTAGCTCGAGGAAGATTAGTGAATTTGGGTTGCGCAACTGGACACCCTTCATTTGTGATGTCCAATTCATTTGCGAATCAAGTGTTAGCTCAAATCAATCTATGGACAGCCCCTACCCGATTACCGCCAACCGTTACAAAACTCCCTAAATCCTTAGATGAAAAAGTTGCACGATTACATTTAGAAAAATTAGGAATACACTTAACGGAACTCACAGAAGAACAAGCAGACTATTTAGGGATACCCATTGATGGACCCTATAAATCAGATGACTACTTATATTAAAAGGTAACATGAACTCAAAAATTTACTATTATCCGATATTAATTAAAGAAGTGTACATAGATTCTTTTGGACACATGAATAATGCCATGTATCTGACCTTATTTGAAGAAGCCCGTTGGGAATTAGTGACTAAAAATGGGTATGGATTAAAAAAAATCCATGAAACAGGATTAGGACCAACGTTACTTGAAATAAAATTACATTTTTCAAAGGAACTTTGTTTACGAGATGAAGTGGTCATAGAATCTCAGCTTATTTCTTATGAGAAAAAGATAGGTAAGCTAGTTCAACGCATGGTTCGTAATGGGAACGTGTGTTGTACTGCTGAAATCACCATAGGTCTATTTAGTTTAAAAGAGCGTAAGCTTGTCATGCCCACGCCAGAGTGGTTAAAAGCAGTAGGCGTCGAGTAGTAAAAATTTTAACACAAAGTCGAACACAAGAAACAAAGACACAAAGTTCCGAGTGCCGTAAAAATTTTAACACAGAGTAGAACACAAGAAACAAAGGCGCAGAGAAAAGAGAGTGGATCTGTCTCTTTGTGTCTTTGTTTCTTGTGTTCTTCTTTGTGTTAAAATTTTTACAACACGTTAACTCTATCAACACTACCCGTTAAAACGGTTTTGACGCCGATGCAATTCATGTAACAATGTACGAAATTCCTGTGTCGCTCGGACACTTTCTAACCAGGTGTCATGCATCATTTCATCAATCTCTGGAAGGTCATCATGATGCATCGCTTTTTCTAAATAATGCAATGCTGCTTGATTAAGGCCTCTTACTGAATAGATACGGGCCAAGTTATAAAATGCTTCTGTACTTCCTAAGGCAATCGCATGAAGCAATTTAGCTTCTGCGTCTGCTAAATATAATTCGCTTTTTTCAGGATGAACAGGATCTCGTACCAAATCCCCTAAATACATTAACGCCATTCCCCAGTCATTCCAAGCAATCTCATCTTCGTTTTCATCACTGGTTAAAAAACGTTGGAATTCTTCGACAGCTTTTTCTAAACATTCTACATCTTCTAAATGCTCACCTAAATGGAAAAAAGCCACAGCTAAATTATAGCGGGCAAAATGATAGGTAGGGTCTCCTTGAACGACTTGGGAGAGCACCTGAATGGCTTTTTCGTAGAGGCTTGGATCGTCATGATATTCCCCTAAAAACTGCAAAGCACATCCATAGTTATAGACCCAATCTGTTTCAACTTCCATGTTAGGAAAACGTTCACGATGCGCATTTAAAGCTTGTTCAAACTTATCAATTGCAGCCTCTATATGAGCTTGTTGCCCACCCATCTCAAATAATTTCATGAAGGAGACACCCCAATCATTCCAGAACTGAGGATTGCCCCCTCCTTCAAACTCAATAACGCGAGAATAAAAATTAATCGCTTTATGGATCATTTCTTGGTCTTTTAACAAATCCCCTATGGCAAAATGAGAAATAGCCAGTCCATGCCAAATAATGGGGTCTTTATCATCGATAGTCAAAGCGTGCTGATATTTATCGATCGCTATAAAATAAAAGCTTTCATCGCGGAAATAATGTCCAAGTTCATTGTGTGCATTGCCTAATATCCCCCAAACATCGTGATTAGTGGGGTCTAGGCTCACTGCACGTGACGCCATCGCCTCTCCGGCACGTAGTAATTCAATTTTTTCTTGTAACGCCCCAGATAGAACTAAACCATGGGCATAGCGTGGAAGAATTTTTGAATCATTCGGAGAAATTTCATCGGCTTTTTTAAACATTTGAATACTAGCGTCCAACACTTCCGGATTAGAAGTTAGTCTGCCTAATACAATATTTAATTCGCCCCAGCGGGTTAACACAAAGGGATCATTTTGTTCCATGTCATGCGCTTTTCGGTAAAGTTCATGTGCTTGAAAGCAGATATTCGTATCTCCATTTACCTGAAAAAGCTTATGCATCGCTAACGCACATCCTACAATACAATTATAACTGGTCGGACAGCAGGCAATCGCCTTTTGATAATGCATGACAGCTTGTTCTAATAATGAGGGGCGGGAAAGTAGGGAAGCTAAACCCATAGAAACATCCCCAAAACGACGCCAAAACTCATCATGATTACAGCCATGTTCAGCTGCTAATTGAAATTTCTCAAAAGCTACATGATAATCATGAGCTTCACCGGAGGCTTCAGCTAAGGCCACCCATGTAAATCCCCAACTATAATAAAGAGAAGGCTGTTTTTCGTTTTTTCCTATCAATAATTCCGCTTGTTGAAACTTTTCATGCGCTTCGCCAAAAAATTCTGTTTCCTGGGTCATAATCCCCATTTTATTCAAGGAATGTCCATATAAAAACCAAGCATTGTAATGATCAGGATTTATACATAAACAGGCTTCAAAAGATTCAATAGCTTGATGATAAACAGCTAAATCGGCCTCGTCATGACAACATAGACTTACGCCTTTATAATAGAAAACGTCCGCTTCAAAGGGAGCCACCTGCGCAGCTAAATCAAAACACTTAATCGCTTCTGGGTGTTGTTCCGCTAATCGCTCAGATCCATGCTTAATAAATATTTGAGCCAGTATTCTGCGCTCATCTTCATTCATCTTTTCCCAACGTTGCGGATCTTCATAGGCTTTAACTCTTCGGTAGGTGCCAACGTTAAGTATATCCGTCAATTTCGCCAGTTCCGAGTTTTTTTTCATGCGTCTTCCACAAGGGTTCTAAGTGTTATACAAATCATATCTATATTTTTGTAAAAAAACAAGCTAAATGGATTAATGTGAACTTCTATTTTTTATTATAAAAACCACTTCCAACTAACTAAAAATATCTATCTTACAAAAACAATGTTAATTAAACTTTAAATTATTACTAATTAAAAATTCCTTTATTACAGGTAAAAATTCATGGATTCGATGATCCCATGTATGCTGTTTTATAACGATCTCTTGAGCCTTTTTTGCCATTTTATTGCGTAAATCTTCGTCCCGAAGACAAGTTTGGATTTTATCTTCTACACCTTTCCATCGACCAGGTAGATAATAATAAAGAGCCTCGCCCTCATGGAAAGTTTCGTTTAAATAAGTTGAGTACGTTGCAATATTTAACGCACCCGCTGCCGCAGACGTAAATACACGCTCATTGGCTCCGTATATCATATGCGGAGAACTATTCAAAACAATTTTTGATTTTTTTAATATTTCCATGCCTTGATTAAAAGGAAGTGGATCATGAAGAATAATGTGGCCAGATTCATAAGGAAGAACTTCTTTCCACGTTTCATCTCCGGATCCAAATACATGGACAGACGTAAAACTAAGAGCTTTAAGCAACTCAATTCGATCAAATGCACGTAAATAAAGTTCGATCTCCCACCAACAGCGACGATAATCTACATCCCGTGGTCTAATTCCTTCAGGTTGATGAACTTGATCGTGAACTGATTCCATGAGTGATTCTAAAATGGATTTACCTAAACCTGATAAGAAAATTTCTATAGCGACTTGGATAATTTTAACGTGCTGAGGAGAATACCGATCTTTCCAACGTGCCGCCATTTTTCTAGGATCACTGCAAGATCCCAACATCACCACATCATAGGTTCTAGGTGAACTAGGATCTGTCACTAAATCAATAGAAGCCCCCATAGGCATGAAATGGACGTGAGAAGCATTGATACTGTGAAAAAAATCTACATATTGCCTGTCGGAACAAGTAATTAAATAATTTTTTGCAGTGGCAAGTTCAATAAAGTGACAAGGAGAATCTACAAGGCACGCAATATGAGGAATATTTAAAGCTTCACTTAAAAAAACTCCCTCTTCATTCGGACGTACACCATTAAAGGAAAAAGTACAATCCGGTTTATCATTTATTAGCGTATCGATAAATAATTCAGGCTTATCTTTTTGAGCAAGTACCTGAAGACAATGACATCCATTTTTTTTAAAACACGCCTCTACATCATTTAAAAAAAAATTCAGTACATCATTTCGACTTTGAGTCGGAACTAAAAAATCGAGCCGAAGCTGTTTATTCTGCATAAGACACCATGACTTAAACTCCCTCTTTAAGGTAATGTTACATGATCAGCATCTTTCATCAAAGAACCTAAATTGGGGAATTTATGCCGTATACTAGACATATTGTTTTTGGGATCGGAGTTCTATCTTTTGGGTATTTCGGATTAGGCACGCAAATCAATGCCCTTTCCGTCCCGAAAGAGCGTCGGGGAAATCTATTAAGACGCATGCAAGAGGTTTCAAAAGCAACATTTATTTCTTGCAAGATCCAAAATGATTATACCTCTCAAAGACATGTAGAAGTTGTCCAAGGAATATCTTCCAAAAAATTTGCAGAAACTGGAAATAAACTTTTGTATAGCTCTTATGAAGAAGAGATATTAAAGAAAAATCCTTATAAAGAAACGCCTGTTTTTAGTTATGAAAGTGAAAAAATGATTCGATTTTCAGGCCCCTTAAATGGGATTCATAGTGCAAGTGCACGTGAGCATATTATGGATGGAAATTATTTTAGATGTCCGGCGGCCATTTTGGTGGATGTTCCTCCAGCTAGTGAGATTCCAGTAGATGCTCTACTTACGGGAACAAAAAATGGAAAATGTTGTTCTGAATTAATTGAAGCGCTATTCTACGCACGCATCCAAGAACCTGTTTCGTAAAAATTTTAACACAAAGTCGAACACAAGAAACACAAAGAGGGTAGGAAGAGAGTCGTCATCCCTAAAATTTTTTACTAAATTTAGGGATAACGACTCTCTTCCTACCACTTTGTGTTCTTGTGTTCGACTTTGTGTAAAATTAAGCGTGAATTAAATAAGATTAGCGGCAGCCGGACTCGAACCAGCGACCAATGGATTATGATTCCACTGCTCTACCAACTGAGCTATGCCGCCTCATGAAAAAAATAGCGGGGGAAGGATTCGAACCTCCGACCTTTGGGTTATGAGCCCAACGAGCTAACCCCTGCTCCACCCCGCGTCATTGTGTGCATCTTTTATCGGTTAGAGGTAGAATATACAAGATTCTCTCTTTATTACTCAACTAAAAGATTTCGATTTCGAATAAATTCCTAAAATAGCCTTCAAGGTAGTCTGTAGAGCTCCTTGGTTAGCGTGAACTAAGGCTAATCCCGCTTCTCCTAGATGCTTTCGTTCTTCAGGACTATCTAATAGCCTGCTCAAGACATTCGCTAAACAATCTCTTGGCACTTGTAACCCTGCTTGATTTTCAAGCATCAATGACAAAAGTTCGGGCTGAGAATGCATGTAGGGGCCAAAAAGAACCGGTACACCATAAAAAGCGGGTTCCATCAGATTATGTCCACCCACCTTTTCTGTATAACTTCCAGCCACAATGGCTATATCCGCTAACTGGTAACAGGTACGGAGCACTCCCATTTTATCTAATAAGATCACTCGAGCCTCTACAGCATCACTTTGTGGCTTTGTATATCTTCTATAAGGAATAGATAAATGCTGAATAATTTCTTCTACCTGATTAAAGCGCTCCGGATGTCTGGGAACAATAATCACTTTCAAGTGAGGATGTTTATTCCAAACAGATGGCAAAAGATCCAAAATAAATTTTTCTTCCGGATCGTGACTGGAACCTACAACAAGAACGTGATCTCTTCGAGGATCTATTCCTAAATCCCTTTGCCATCCTTTTAATTCTTCGGGAGTTAACACAGAATAAACTTCGTCGAATTTCAAATTTCCCGTCACCTTCATTTTTTCAAGAGGAACTCCTAAAGCCAAAAAACGCTGCAAATAATGAGTGCTTTGTACACAAAAAAAATCAATGTGCGCGAATAAAGCTTTGGCAAACCAAGGAAAACAACTCAATCTTTTTTTTGAACGTTCTGAAATTTTGGCGTTAATAACAACAATCTTAGTTCCACTATTTTTTAAACAATCCAATAAATTAAACCAATAGTCAGATTCCGTTAAAATAAAAAGCTCGGGTCTAAAAGATTGAATCATCTTTCCTACGATCCATCTAAAATCTAAAGGAAGATAAAGAAATTGATCCACAAAAGGAAGAGATCGCTGCGCTTCTGCTTGGCCGGTTTCTGTTGTCGTTGAAAAAACAAAAAAATGCGAAGGGAATTGTTTTTTTAATGCATGGGCCAAAGCTACAACTGCTTTGGTTTCTCCAACAGAAACCGAGTGTATCCAAATAACCGGTTTTTTTTTGCGTATTTAAGGATTTAAAGCCAATACCCAAACGTTGTTTCCAAGTACGACGGTATTTATTTTCAAAGACGATTGAGTAGAGATATTTGGGTAAAAGAATGAGTGAGCCAAGAGCTAGTAAAAATGAGTAAATGTAATGCATGTCGTTAAACTATAATAATCAGTAAATGATACGGTGCCGTAAAAATTTTAACACAGAGTAGAACACAAGAAACAAAGACACAAAGAGACAAGAGAAAAATTTTCTTTTCTTTGCGCCTTTGTTTCTTGTGTTCTACTTTGTGTTAAAATTTTTACGACACTCAAATTTTTACTCTATCTGGTAAGTTAGCACACGCCAAACACCATCATTTTCTTTCACAAGCGTCAATAGCTCTTTCACTGATGAACGATGCTCAAAATCTGACTGGTAAAACAAAATCATATAATCCCCTGGTGGTAACCACTTAGGATTTTCCGCTTCCCTTTGATCAATTAGCTTGCGTTCTTTCACACTTCCCATGGGATCTCTAGAAACCTTAAGAATATTTTCCCATTCTTCAGCTGTGGCAAGATCATGTAATCCCGGGGCTGCTTGATTCCATGTTTCCCAGTATTTTCCACTGTCTACTAAGCTTAGCCATTTTTCTGCGGATTCTTTACTTATTGATTTAGAGGCATCAGCCGGTGCCCCGTATAGAGAGAATGACATCACTAACATCCCAAATAAAAACATCCATTGACGCAACATTCTTTCCTCCCTTATGATGGTATCACATATTATCTACCTGATCCTTTATTCAAACATCAAGAAAAAAATGAATACTAAATCTGCAGCTATCTCAATCGTTAAAAAAAATGACCATATTCTCTTGGTCAAAAGATTGGATGTTCCTGTATGGGTTCTTCCCGGTGGGGGCGTTGATTCGGAAGAATCCCCTGAAAATGCTGCTATCCGAGAAACTTTTGAAGAAACAGGGTTAATTATCGGAATTATTCGGAAAACAGCTGAATATACTCCGATCAATAAATTAAGTGAACTGACGCATGTCTTTGAGGCAAGAGTTGTGGGCGGCGTACTTACTTCAGGAAGCGAATCTCGTGAAGTCCAATTTTTTCCGATTTCAGATTTACCTAAGTCACTTTTTTTTGTGCATCAATTATGGTTAAAGGATTCTGAACATTTTCCTGAAACAACAGTAAAAAGACCTTTGAATGAAGTGACATACTTAAGCGTCTTCACTTATTTTTTACGTCACCCTTGGCAAGTATTAAGATTTATTCTTACGCGTATCAAAACATCACCCCTTTTTCGCGCATCGAAAGATAATCATTCTCCACCACAATAATATGATCTCTTACAGGAATGCCCATCACCTTACCGACTTCGATTAACTTGTTTGTGATGTCATAGTCTTGACGGGAAGGGGTAAGATCTCCGCTAGGATGATTATGACCTAATATCACGCTAGCAGCTTTGTTACGAATGGCTGGATAAAACACTTCTCTGGGGTGCACCAACGCATTCGACAATGTTCCGACTGAAACAGTTTCTACAGTAATGACAATCCCTTTTACGTCTAACATAATGACAACAAAATGCTCTTGCTTCGCATGGGCGATTTCATCACGTAAAAGATGATAAGCCTGTAATGGCGTTTCAATACGATATTTAGGCATGCCTATGTGTTGCGAGGCTCTTACGCCTAATGTAAATGCGGCTTTTAATTGAATTGCTTTAGCAGGCCCCAACCCTTTTATCTCACACAATTCAGCAATCGTAGCTTCCGCTACACAGTGTAAAGTCCCAAAACGCGCCAATATAGCTTGTGCCAATTGCAGCACAGGCGTTCCTTTCATTCCACTTCCCAAAATGATCGCAATGAGTTCTGCAGTAGCCATTACTTCAGGGCCATGACGAAGCATGCGTTCTCGCGGCCGTTCTTCTAAAGGAAGTTGTTGAATGGTATAAGTAGCCGTTGCAGTCATATTTCTATTTGGTAACGCTTAAATTTTTCAGCTAACAACTGAGGGACATCGGCACGTAAAATCACATCATTTTCTTCATAGTCTTGTTGGATCACATGACCTTCGCGCATCACTTCACTGACAGCTGCATAATCACTTTGAGGGATTTTAAAAATAACAGCCTTTCTTTGTTTTGATAATTCGTCGAGAATTGCTTCTTGCATTTCATCAAAACCAATACGATGTAAGGCAGAGATATTCACGCTATTCTGATTGATGATTCGTAATTTCAATGTTTTTCGCGAATCTTCCACTTTGTCGATTTTATTTAACAAAGTAATGATGGGTTTATCTTCGGCGCCAAGTTCTTTAAGCACCTCAAAGGTTGTTTTTGATTGTTCTTCGGCCATCGGATGGCTGCTATCCACTAAATGTAATAAAATATCGGCCTGTAAAGCTTCTTCTAAAGTACTTTTAAAGGCGGCAACTAACAAGTGGGGTAGTTTACGAATAAATCCCACTGTATCGATCAGTAGTATTTCCTGTTTATTTGGCAACGTAAATTTTCGTGTGGTCGTGTCTAATGTTGCAAAGAGTTTGTCTTCCACAAAAACATTCGCATCTGTTAAGGCATTAATGAGAGTGGATTTTCCAGCATTTGTATAGCCGATGATAGCAAAAGTGGGGATCCCGGAGCGCACCCTAGCATTCCGCTGAGTCGATCGCAC
>Ga0207042_1079_pt1 | contig 20276 bp, 17 predicted proteins | sample Alteio_BWMinCont_70_FD_153310 | JGI IMG/M metagenome (GOLD analysis project Ga0207042, IMG submission 153310) | Enriched cells from forest soil in Barre Woods Harvard Forest LTER site, Petersham, Massachusetts, United States -... | ecosystem: Environmental > Terrestrial > Soil > Temperate forest >... | reverse complement strand
CATCGCGACCTTGGTTGGGAATTCGGCCTACCACTGCCTGCTGATTTTTTTACTTGGCAAGGAGCTCTGGGGCAATGAGAGAAGTGCAATGCTCATTTTTGCGACGGTGCTTTCCATATGCTCATGTTTTGCAATCCAAACGCTTGTTTTACTTCCGCAGGCGAATATGAGTCTGGGGGCGGCAATCGGGCATACTATTTTATCGATGCTCTGCGGTGTTTTTCTTTTGCTACCACTGCTTCTAGTCGGCGGGATAAGAATATGGACGCAATTGGATTTGAGGCGTTGGTATGAACGTATTCGCGAGAGATCTATAGCAACATGACAAAATTCCTTTGCACGACCGCACTTAGAGACTTTTGGGGTCATAATGACCACTTGCGAATATTTCTTGGGCCCTGGTGTTTTTTTCCCAATATCATAGGAGATGCTCCTCGAGAACAAGCAAGAATCCTCCCTTATCCTTGGGACAATCGTGAGAAGATGCACCACGCCGCGATTTATCAAGAATCAGTGTATGAAAGCATGCTCGAATCATTGGTTCCACTTCTCAATCAAGTTCATGCTACCAATCATACTCAGAGATTTTGGCGAATTATTTTGGGAACCTGGCTTCTTCATTACGTGCAAATCATGCATGAGCGTTTTATTTCTGTTGAAGCGGCCCTTGCCGTCGATCCTTTGCTTACAACAACAATATTGGCTCCAGGGAGTTTTCAAACACCGAGGTATTTTGTCGATCTTTACCGAGGAATCGAGGACGATATTTATAATCTGCAATTATACTCCATAATACTAAAGGCACTAGGTGTAGAATGTGATGAAAAAGAATGGACTTGGTCATTTTTACAATCACGAAAAGAGTTTTTTTGGAGATCATGGCAACGTCAGAGCGAAAAAATAATTTACTATGCAAGCGAAAGGCTGGCGGCCAAAAGCGAGGTGATATTCTCGGCTCCCTATATTAACCGCAATTCAATGCTACGTTTGCTTTTAAGTGGTCGTGGAATGCTGGGATGGTGGGAGCCTTGCAAAACAGTCTCACTGGATTTTTTAGACACCATTGACGACCACCCACACCGGCCGATTCTTTCTTGCATTAGTTATGTGCCCAAGAATAATTTCGAGGTCATATTGCGTGATAATTTGCCGATTTTTTTTCCAAAACTCTATCTTGAGGGCTTTGCTCGCGTTTCACGAGAGATGCAGAATTCAGTAAGAAAATCCAAAAGCAAAGTGTTGGTTTCTTCTATCGGTTTTCATGAGAACGAACTCTTTAAATTTGGAGCCGCATACTGGGCTGAGGAGGGGCGCCACATCGTTTTGGCTCAGCATGGCGGTTCCTATGGGGTTGCAAGATACAATCCCACTGAGCGTTTAGAACGTTCTGTCGCTGATGTTTTTTTGACATGGGGCTGGGATGATGACGATCAGAAGACCGTGGTGCTGCCAAGTGCAAAATTGAGCAGACTTAAAATCCTGAAACAAAAGAACCAAGCAAAATCAAAGAGTGTTCTTTTTATTGATAACGCGGTGATGCGTTACCATTACCGAACCTGGAGTGGTCCTCTGGGTGGACAATTTTTGCGCTGTCTAGCCTGGCGAGACATTTTTTTCGGCTCCCTCTCCCAAGATGTTTTTTCTTCCATGCAGGTGCGTATGTATTCTACTGACTATGGGTGGCACGTGAGGCAGCATCTCGCATCTAGATTTTTGTCCATGCATTTTTCCAATTTCAGTGAATCGTATGAGAGGCAGATGTTGGAAGCATCTTTGGTAATTTGTGATGCGAACCAGACCACGCTCCTAGAGTCATTGGCTGCTGACATTCCAACACTAGCATTCTGGGATCCAGACTTGTGGGAGCTTAGGCCGCAGGCAAAACCATTTTTTGATCAGTTACAAGAAGTAGGCATACTCTTTTTTGACCCCCAACAGGCAGCTTTCGCCGCCAATCATTACGCCGCGAATCCATCATGGTGGCATCAAAAAAAAGTACGAGAGGCTAGACGCATTTTCGTTCATCAATTTGCACGTAGCGATGACAATTGGTTTACGACATGGCGAGGGTATTTTGCGTTGAATTGCGGGTTATCCGTGGAAAATATCGAAATGAGATAGATAGAGCTTTCGCACGAGCGGGCGATGCATATAGGTTTGGCTGCATATTTCTACTCGATGAGTGCTTGCCTTGGCATTGTTCACGGGGATCACCTTGGAAGCGAAGGGCTGCATCGACACACGCCAGGTATTTACCGCGCTGCCATCCATATCCAAATAGCGAACCAGTAAGTCAATTATCCGATCTTCTTGGTTAACAATGATGAGTTCACTTTCTTGGCAGTCATCGAACGACACTTGAGGTCTGTAGGTGTGGTTCGATCTTCCCGGAATACGAATGCTCAGTATTTTCTCATCCTGAAATTTCTTCGCGACAGCGTAGGAATTGCCATGAACAGTACTCCATAAGTTATTTCCTTCATTTCTTCTTTGTAGGGCGACATAACCCCGTTCACATAGGCACGAATCCAATGCCTCCCAAAGCTTCGCGTCTTCTGGGTCATGGAATGCTGCAAAGGTACCATAGTTTCCGGCACCTTCGGCTATCTCATCGAAGGTGATTTTTCGCATCTCAAACGGCTCAAGCATGAATTCTATTCTTTTTTTTTCTTGGCCATCTGAATTGTACACGACAAGTGAAACTCTTTCTTTGCAGGGGCTTCTGGGGAAGATAAAGGAGGAAATGTTCAGCAAGTCGAATCGTGTTCTCCAGATTTTGTCGGATTGCCAAAAAAACAAGTCGCTAACTGAATATTGGGAGTTGATCTTCTTCGACTCCGGTCCGTAGTAGTGTACAGGATGGAGTCCAAGCAAATTGCGAACGAAGATACCATAAGGTCCATCCGCTATTGGTCGAACGATTGATTTCCAATCATTGTGCATTTAATTTTCCTTCTGGTTCAATCCAAAACCGTTTCATGTCAGCAGCGGTGCGGTTTCTGTTGCCAAATACCAACATTTCCACAGGTGGGTGGGAGTGTTCCATGGCTAAATGAGAGAAATTCGCCGTATGGCTGAGGTACACAGGAATTGCCACTGATTCGCGACAGTAGAAGTAGCAATCTCCTTGTAGGGAAGACTCCTGGACGTCGATGACAGAACAGCTATTCGTGTATATCTTTGCGGTTTGAATAGTTTGTTTCGACTGTATTGAGGCAAGATGAACTGTCTTTTGCTCAAATACTGGACTTCTCATGAAGTTCATGGCGATAATTTTTGTTTGGATCCCAGGACCCTGCCTTAGTGTTGGATAGATACTCACCAGCGTGCCACGCTTTAAATCCAGCATAGGACATGGATATTCGCCCTGATAACTCGTTGCAGTCGTCGCAGACCTCAGTTTGATGTTGCTTCTCCATGCCGGCGAGGTGTCTTGAAATGATCCGGAAGGCAACTCTGTAAGATGGTTTGGCAACAACTCAGGATACATGAAAAGCAAAGGAGTTGGCTCTCCTGAAGCACATTGAAAAGGGAGATCCACTGATTTGACGGCGCAGGTTTGGCCGCAATCAATTGTCGTGTGTCGGTAAACTTCCCACAAATTGTTATTTGCTCTCGCAATAAAGACATGCATTTTTTTTGTTTGATGTTTGATCCGACCAACGGGCGAGAAATTCGCCAATGTCAATTCCGTTTCAAGACCCTGCACAACAGGAAAGGGATAGAAATTCATGGTGCTGCCCCCTGTAAATTTTCCTGCTCTCTATTTGCGTGTGCTAATAAAACTGGCTTGTACCAATTGCGCTGGTAATATAACAATGGTTGTGACTCACCCGTTACGAAACCATTGATAGCTTGCCCAACAAAGATTGTATGATCACCGATGATCCAATAATCGAAAAGCTTACAGTCTAGCCACGCGATGCTCTCTGGAATAATGGGAGAGCGAGCTGCAAAATTTTGCCAGTGTAGGCCTTCAAATCTCTCTTCCGGTGAGAGCTGTGAATCCGAGAATTTTTTGGCCAAAACTGCTTGGTTGCATCCCAGAATGTTAACAGCGAAACAATGGGTCTTGCCTATAATGCTGCACATCCGATAACGGTTTTGCACGCAAATACTGATAAGAAGCGGCGAAACGCTAACGCTCGTAAAAGAGCTTACCGTCATTCCATAGGGTATTTGGTTCAGGCAAGAAGTAACTATTCCAACTCCGCTCGTCCAATTGGATAGGACGTCTTTGAATCCTCTCTCATCGATCATGATAGGCATCTCCATTTGAGATCATCATCATATTTTCCAAAGTCTCTCCGCCCGACCCGTGGTGTTTTCATTAGTGTTCATAGTACACACTACTGTTCACGTTGAGGCTGTTGACGATCCCGAGCTCCAATCTTGAACTTTGTTCCATGAACACTTCGAGCAGAAAATCACACTAAAGCGCATGCCCATGAGCCGCCCAAGGGTTCGGCGACGTTGCAGGTATTTGCCGCTCATGAGCATAGAGGTTACGCTGATGACTACGATGGGAACCGCGCAATTGGCAAAACGGTATTTGCCGACGTCTTCAATCCAAATATTACGCGACATTCGTGCATCAGTTCTTAAGCGTTCTGTAGAGGCAGCAATCCGGGAACAAAATCTGACCGAGTTATTTATTCGTCTTCCCAGTATCGTCTCAGACATCACAGATCAGTACAGCACTTACAAAACCGACACACCATTTCTTCAAACACAAGTCCGAGCGCTGCATGCCTTTCAAATCAGCCTCGTTCAAAAAGCCATGGAGATGGCCCACCACGCCGGTATGGGTGGCCCTTTGACAATCGTCGACATCGGAGATTCAAGCGGTACCCATGTGCGTTATTTGAAGGCATTATTTAGCGATTTGAACACACATAGTATCAATTGCGACCCTCTTGCTGTTGCAAAAATAAAAAAGCTGGGTCTCTCAGCCATACATGCACAAGCGGAGGAGCTTGAATACCATTCAATTAAGGCGGACATTTATATTTCATTTGAAATGCTTGAGCACCTCTACAGTCCGGTTGATTTTTTACGGCGGTTAAGTGAAACAAGTGGCCAATTGTTCGTCCTCACGGTTCCATTTCTCCGTCAAAGTCGGGTGGGTCTGCACCACATCAGGAATAAAAGGCATGCGACCACGTCCGCGGAAACCAATCATATATTTGAGCTTTCCCCTCAAGATTGGGAGCTTCTATTTCAGCATTCCGGTTGGAAAATAGCCTACCGATATAATTATCTGCAATATCCACGCTTCGCAGCGGCAAGACTTTTAAAGCACTTGTGGCGCACGACGGATTTTGAAGGGTTTTTCGGCGTGATTTTGGTTAAAGACAATCAGTGGAAGAAACTCAATGCCGATTGGTTCCCTTCATCTGAGCCTCCCCAGATTTTGCCTGCGAGTAATTGAAAACATGTCGAACAAAAAAATGAACAAAGTCAACCTGTTTTCTATCTAACAACAGTGATGTCGCCACACGTTAGAGAAATCCATGTTGGAACCAGCTGAAAAGCGTAAAATTGCCGTGATGGGCCTTGGATACGTCGGTTTGCCACTGGCGGTAGCTTTTGGCAGGCAAAGAGATGTCGTCGGATTTGACATTCACGCGGGGCGAATTGACGAACTGCGTTTGGGGTTTGATCGCACCAGCGAATTTACCCAAAAGCAAATTCAGGAAAGCTCCATTCATTTTACGACGAACGTAGATGAATTGAAGGGTGTCAATTTCTTCATTATTTCTGTTCCGACACCAATCGATAAGGCTAAACGTCCAGATTTGCAGTTTGTCATTTCTGCCTCAAAAATCGTCGCTCCTCTTTTGAAGCAGGGAGATGTGGTTGTTTATGAATCCACAGTATATCCTGGCGCAACTGAAGAAGAATGCGTTCCCATTTTGGAGCAGATATCAGGTAAGAAATCAGGAAAAGACTTTTTTGTTGGTTATTCGCCGGAGCGCATCAACCCAGGAGACAAAACGCATGGGCTTGGCGATGTTGTGAAAGTCGTGTCTGCGCAGACTTCTGAAGCACTCGAGGTTGTCGCAGGTGTGTATGGCGCAGTCGTCAGGGCAGGGGTACATCGTGCGCCAAGTATTCGCGTTGCTGAAGCGGCCAAGGTGATTGAGAATACACAGCGGGATTTGAACGTAGCCTTGATCAACGAGCTCGCGCTCATTTTTCACCGTATGGGCATCGATACCCACGAGGTTTTAGAAGCAGCTCGTACCAAATGGAATTTTCTTGCTTTTACGCCTGGATTGGTAGGTGGCCACTGCATCGGAGTTGACCCATACTATTTAACCTACAAAGCTGAGCAACTGGACTATCACCCTGAGGTGATTTTGGCGGGACGCCGTGTTAACGACAACATGGGTCGCTATGTTGCACAACAAACTGTTTTGCAGATGATTCACCAAGGGCATTCCATCAAGGGCTCCAAAACAGCTATTTTAGGCGCGACATTTAAAGAAAACTGCCCCGATGTGCGCAATAGCCGAGTGTTCGACATGGTTTCAGAGCTGCGAAGTTTTGGCGTTGAGGTCCTGGTCCATGACCCCTTGGCCAACCCGTCTGAGATCAAGGAAGAATACGGCGAAGAATTACAAGAATGGGATGCGTTGCCTAAAACCAATGCCATTATTCTTGCAGTGCCGCATGACCGCTTTAGGCATCTTCGTGCATTGGATTTTCAAAGCAAACTCCTACCAAATGGACTCGTCATAGATGTCAAGGCGTGCTTAGACCGCGAGGACTTCGCATCGACGAAGGTTCCTCTTTGGAGACTATAAATGCGCATTCTTCTTACGGGCGCTGCAGGGTTTATTGGTGCAGCGACGTCTCTAGTCCTATTACAAAAGGGGCACGAAGTTGTAGGGGTGGATAATCTCAACGATTACTATGATGTAGCCCTCAAACATGCCCGTCTCGCTCGGCTATCGTCCAATACGTCGTTTGCTTTCTTCAGGACAGATATTGCGGATCGGGTGAGCATGGAGAGCCTCTTTCGGGATCATGCTTTCGATGCCGTGGTTCATTTGGCGGCGCAGGCTGGTGTACGATACTCTCTCAGTCACCCGCAGCGCTATATTGATTCGAATCTCGTTGGATTTGGCAATATTCTCGAAGGCTCGAGGCAAACGGGCGCGAAGCATTTGATCTTTGCATCGACGAGCTCAGTATACGGCGCCAATACAAAGGAACCATTTGCTGAGCAAGATCCAACTGGTCACCCTCTTTCTTTATATGCAGCGACAAAGCGCGCCAATGAACTGATGGCGCATAGTTATGCGCATTTGTTTGCCTTGCCATGTACCGGTTTGCGTTTTTTCAGCGTCTATGGGCCTTGGGGACGGCCGGATATGGCTTTGTTCCAATTCACCAAGAGCATTTTGGAAGACAAGTCGATCGAAGTGTATAACCACGGCCAAATGCAGAGAAATTTTACCTATGTAGAAGATGTTGCGGAAGCGATATCGTGTGCCCTAGAAAAAAAACCAGTCGGAGAATCATCGTGGACAAACGTCGATCAGGGTTCTAGCGTAGCGCCATTTCGAATCTATAATCTGGGTCATCCTAAATCCATCGGACTCTTAGAAATGATTGCGATGCTCGAGGATGCTCTTGGTAAAAAAGCGATTTGTAACCTGGTGCCCATGCATCCGGCAGATATCATTCACAATTTTGCGGATACGATCCGGCTTGAAAAAGAGTTGGCGTTCTGTCCACGGGTGCCCTTTGCCGAGGGTGTCAAACTCTTTGTGCAATGGTACAAGGGCTATTACGCAGCGAGCAACTCTCGGTAGACAGCCATCGTATTATCAGCAACGGTTTTGTCCGAAAATTCCTGGCAGGCGAATTCGCGACTTGCCCTCCCCATCCGTAGCCTGCGCGGTTGATCATGGAGCAATTCGCGAATCGCAAATGCAAGAGCCGTCGCGTTTCTGGGGGAGACAAGAAGGCCATTGATTCCGTGTCGGACAACTTCTCGACATCCTGGAACATCCGTTGTGATAATCGGTTTTCCGCAAGCCGCTGCTTCCAATAACGATTTGGGAAGCCCTTCCCCATAGGATGGTAACACAGCGATGTGACAGGAATGCCAGATAGAAAGAATATTCTTTCTATGGCCAAGCCATTTGATCGAGTCTTGCTGGGTCCAACGCTGCAGCTCCAAATCCGTAATAAAAGAGGGATTGTCTGGATCTACAGGCCCAACGAGCCAGATTTGGCATTTTTCGCCAAGCTCCTTGAGGATCTGCGCCGCATCCACAAGTTCACGCACACCTTTGTCACGCAACATGCGCGCGACAAGCGCAATGGTTATTTCTCCATCCGGCTCCTCTTTTGGGTAAAATGCCGTTGTATTAATCCCCGACCCACGAACAAGTCTGATTCGGCAGGAAGGTACCATCGCAGCGAGCTTTTTTTGATCATCCGGATTTTGTGCAATTGTAAGCGCGTGAGGGCCTGCCAGCAAAAGTTGTAGCGCTCTTTTGATCAAGGGGCCAACCAATCTTGCTTTTCGCTCGGAAGAAGTAAAAAAGTATCCAAGACCGGCAAAGGTATTGACCACGCAAAGAGAAGGAATAAAAAAAGAAGCGAAGGAACCATAAACAATCGGTTTCAATGCAATGTGGTGGACGAGGGACGGCCCTTCCCGGCGGTAAAGACGAAAGAGCTCTGCAATTGAGAAGATTTCCCTCCAGATCGACTTTGTTTTGCGGGAAAAAGAAAGTGAAACCAGGCGAAATCCTTCTTGAAGAATTGCCTCTGCATGCTGACCCACGTGGGTGGCCACAAGAACCTCAAAGCCGGCATCCCTAGCCGCCCTAGCAATGGGAAGTCTATGCGAGCAAAAATACCAGTCTTCCGTCACGACGAAAATAATCTTTGGTTTTTCTTTATCTTTCATGTTGCATTCGCTTCTAGCCAAGACTGAAACATCAATACCCCCCATAATGCTTGTTGCCAATTGTATTGGCCCGACAAGTGCTCTTTCCATTTCTTTTGGATGGGCGCGGGATTGAGATAGCCTTGCTCTTTCATCCGTTTTTCGTCCAGGAGCCCCTCCGTCCACGGCCGTAGAGGACCCTTGAGCCAGGCTCCAATAGGAACAGCGAACCCAGTCTTTGGCCTATCCACAAGTTGTTGAGGCACGTAGCGATATAGAAGTTGACGCAGTAACCATTTTCCTTGCGCTCCTCTAACCCGGTAGGAAATTGGCAACCGCCAAGCGAATTCGATTACGCGATGATCGAGCAGAGGAACGCGAGCCTCAAGGCTAGTGCGCATGCTCGCGCGATCGACCTTGGTTAAAACGTCATCATGAAGATAACCAATTGTGTCTAGATACATCATCAGTTCTGAAATATCTCTCGAAGAGTCTTGCGTGCTATTTTTTGCGATAGGATAATCACGTGGTGGTAATCTGAGCACTGAAGCAGGATTTTGGTGTGTGATCAGCGATTCGTAAAAATCTGGAACAGTGTTTGCGCCCATGGCGCGTGCGAATTTATGGAGATGATCTCCTGGAGATCTCGTGTAACGTTGAATGGGTGATAAGATTTTGTCCCACGCGGAAGGAGAAATCGCGAAAATTCCCTTGGTTGCCAAATTTCGCAAAGCCTCAGGCATAAACCTCGTTTTTCCCCACAGACTCTTCCCGAAGAAGTGGCGATTATAACCTCCAAACGCTTCATCCCCGCCGTCTCCGGACAGACAAACTGTAACAGACTGTCTCGCCAACCTCGAAACCAGGTAAGTCGGTATTTGAGACGAGTCTGCGAAGGGTTCATCATAGATATTAGCAAGTTCTGGAATGACGGCCATCGCTTCTTCTGGCGCAAGCAATAATTCCGTGTGTTCGGTTTTGAGGTACCGAGCAACAGCAGCGGCTTGACTACCTTCATCATAACTCTTTTCGGCGAAACCAATGCTAAAGGTTCGAATGGGCTTTTGGCTCTGTGCTTGCATGAGCGACGTCACAAGCGAAGAATCAATGCCCCCGGATAAGAAGGAACCGAGAGGGACATCCGAGATCATGCATTTGCCAATGGCGTCCTTGAGGAGCGAATCGAGGGAGAGAAGAGCCTCTTTTTCCATCAACACTTCTTTGGGCTGACTCACAACGTCAGACATGGACCAGTAGGGATCCAGCGTTGGAGTCTGGAGCTGTTGTGGTGAAATCTCCAAAATATGCGCGGGAGGAAGTTTGTAGATGTCGTCGTAAATTGTGCATGGCACCGGAATATAATTGTAGCGAAAATAGGAGCCAAGTGCATTTGCATTAATCTGATGAGAGAAGCCCGGAAATGCACGCAGCGCTTTTAGCTCGGAGCCAAAAAGAAAAGAGCCGTGACTCAGACCATAGTAGAGCGGTTTAACGCCGATTCGATCGCGCACAAGATAGAGCAGTTCTTTCTTTCCATCCCATAATGCAAACGCAAACATTCCATTGAAGCGTTTCACGGAAGCTGTAAGTCCCCACTCAACAATGCTTGCCAAGATAACCTCGGTGTCTGAGTTTCCCCGAAACCGATGCCCAAGGTCGATGAGCTCTTTTTTGAGCTCCAAATAATTATAGACCTCGCCATTATAGGTGATCACATAGCGACCACACTCAGAGTGCATGGGTTGATGACCGTCAGAAGTTAAGTCTAGAATCGCTAGACGGTTGTGTCCAAATGTCACGCGTCGATCAGAGGACGACCATATACCACGATGGTCCGGGCCTCGGTGGGAAGTTGCCTGCAACATAGACTGCAGGCACGCCACGGCGTCGATCGATGGTGATGCCTGTAAAATGCCCGCGATGCCACACATCAATGGCATCCAAGTCCGAGTAGCAAATTGTCTATCGCTTCCATTTCCATTTTTTGCTTCACTTCTCTCGCATATGAGCCGATATGCGGCGTCAGAATGACGTTTTCCAGTGTCGCTAGCGGGCCTTGGTAGGGCTCATTAGCAAATACATCTAAAGCTGCTCCACTGATTTTGCCTGCAGCAAGTGCTTCGTAGAGTGCAGCCTCATCAACGAGCGCGCCTCTCGACGTATTTACGACGAGCGCACCAGTCTTAATCTTTGCGATGGCTTCGACGGACAGAATATTTCGGGTGCCATCCGTTAAAGGAACATGAATAGAGAGGATGTCTGAAGTCGAGTAAAGCTCGTCAAGTGTCTGTGCTCGATAGATGCCATGGTGGGTAAACCAAGCATCGTCCATGAAAGAATCATATCCCTGTACGTCGCAGCCAAGTGCTTTCATTCTCAAACACAGCTGGCTTCCTATGCGCCCGCATCCCAAAACACCAACGCGCTTGCCGGTGACTAGGATGCCTTGTCGTTTTTGCCATTCCCCTGCGCGGGTGAGGCGATCATGCCAGGTGACATGACGCGCTAAGGCAAAAATGAGTCCGATAGCCAGTTCCACGACGGCGGGCGATACGGAGTCGGCCGCACGAAATACCTTAATCCCATGCAATTCTGCCGCAGACGCATCAACATTTTCCATACCCGCACCGACGCGTGAAACCACCCTTAAAAAGGACTTTGCGTCGCTGAGTGTTTTTGCCGAAATTTCTTCAAGCCCGGCAAGAAGACCAACAGGTCTAAACTCTTCTAAATATTGTCGCAGTTCAGCCTCTGATAGTTTGCGTCGCAAGGGATTTACTTGAAGATTGAAGCCATGCCGGTGAAGATAGTGACATGAGTCGGGCAAATCAGAGCCGAATGACGATGTCGTGGCAAGGACGGTTCTCATTGCAAGGCTTTGTGATGTCATTGGAGAACTCTAGCGCCGATCGTTTGACGTGCCCATCATCCCCTAATCCGATGCATTATTGGGCAGAAATAGACGAGAATGCACCTACAATTCGGCTTCGGTGGTTTATGGATCAAATTGAAGTTCTCGACTGCACGCTCCGCGACGGTGGATATTATAACGACTGGGACTTTGACCCTGATCTTGTGTCATCCTACTTGCGCGCCATGGCAGAGTCTGGAATTCGGCGCGTGGAAATTGGATTTCGCATGGCGCCGCAGCCTCATTTTATGGGGCCATATGCCTATTCTACCGATAAGTTTCTCAAAAGCTTAGCAGCAGATCGTGCTCTCAAGCTTGGTGTCATGATCAACGCCAGCGAGTACATTCGCTATTTTGGGGGCGGAGCAAAAGCAGTCTCATTGTTTTTTGCAGATCGAAAAGACTCCGTGGTTGATTTTGTCCGAATCGCGACACACTTTGACGATATCGATGCATGTCGTGAAATTGCGGGTAGCTTAAAGCAGCTTGGTTACGACGTTTGCGTAAACCTGATGCAATCAGCGGGCAGGTCGCAAGAACAGTTGGCTTCATGTGCAAGAAAGATTTCTTCATGGAATGCGGTGAAGGTTCTATATTTTGCGGATTCCTTCGGTGGTATGGTCCCCAAGGAAGTTGAGTCGACGATAGCGGCCCTGCGTCTTGGATGGGATGGGGTTATCGGCATTCACGCTCATGACAACGCGGGAAAGGCTTTGGCGAACAGCATACGCGCTGTTGAACTCGGCACACAATGGGTGGATGCGACTGTCCTAGGAATGGGAAGAGGTGCAGGCAACGTTGCCACTGAAAATCTTTTGATAGAGCTGTCGCGGCTTGGCCACGGAAATTTCTCCGTCAATCCGCTATTGCCACTGGTGATAGGAAAAATGGCTGCGCTGAAGGATCGCTATCGGTGGGGATCGAACGCGTTATATTTTTTGTCTGCCACATATAATATTCACCCAACGTATATGCAGGAGCTACTCAGTTCCGGACAATATGACACCTATCAAATTCTCTCTGCGCTTGAATTTCTTCAGACCGCTGACGCCAAATCGTTTAGCAAGGCCGGTCTTCAGCAAGCGCTAGCGCAATACTCTGGAGAATCGAGGGGAGCATTCCAGCCGAAGGGCTTTGCGCAAGACAAAGACGTATTACTCGTCGGTTCTGGCCCAAGCTTAGAGCGCCATCTTGAGGGTATCACGCAGTTCATTGAGGCGCATCGTCCATGTGTGTTGTGCATGAATGTCAACCCTGCATTTCCAGCAAAGTGGGTAGATGCTTATCTTGCTGCTCATAAACTTCGCCTCATCTCCGAAGCGCATCGATACCTCTCTTTAGAAAAGCCGCTTATCTGTCCTTTTGGTGAACTGCCAGAGTCTGTTCGTGAAACGGTATCTGGTCTGAAAATTCTCGACTATGGCATGCGAGTCACTGCGAATCGTTTTGAGATTGCCGACGATCACTGCTCCGTCCCTGCTCCTTTGGCTATTGCGTATGGCTTTGCGTTTGCCAAGGCAGCTGGAGCAAGAAAAATATTTCTCGCCGGCTGCGATGGCTATCCTTCCAACGATGCTCGGCAAATCGAGATGAATCACATTTGCACAGCTTTTCAAAACATGCAGAATCCGATTCCCGTCGTGTCCATTACGCCGACGACCTACCAGGTTGCAAGAGGGTCTGTTTATGCTCCAGTTGTTTAGCGTAGTGCATCGATGTCGTTAATTTCGGGGCTAGGCAATACGGATTGCTCGAGGCGTTTGAGCCACTCCTGAAGCCCCTGATCCTTTGGATACATTTCAGCGATCCGTTTTACAATGACGAAAGCCTTCGCAGGTTCATTGTTTGCATAAAAGAATTTGGCTTCCATTTGTTCTATTCCAGACGGTCCAATAAACTCAGCGGAACACTGTTTCAGCGCGTCGAGACTTTGTTTGGCAATGGACATCTCGTGCACTGCCAAACCTGTTTTGAACTGCCATTCAAGCAAATAGCAGGGGTCGTTCAGGTGTTGAAGCCACCCGACAGACAGGATGAGCACATTTTTCTCTCCGTAGATCAGCGCATTGGCCCTAGCGGTCAGCGCAGCTGCATTGCCGTCCTTGTCCTTGATGAAAGTTAATGCGCGACGCCCATCTCCAACCTGAATTGCAATTTCAGCAGCACGCTCAAAATTGTCCGTTGTGGCATCTGCAAATCTTGTCACGTGGGTGAGGCAGGAGAGCGCTTGCTTGAGACGATGTTCTCGCACCAGCTGTTCGCAAGCACGGGCATAATATTCTGCAGCGATGCTAGGCAATACCAGCAAACGAAGAGATTGGCGTGGCGTCAGTTGGGCCACTTCCTGCATGATGTGATCGCCCTCGTTTGGGTCAGATGTAAAGGCTATTTGGTACGCCAAAAGAGCTTTGTCATAACGTTTAAAGTGCCATTGCGCACGGGCAACTTCAATCTGAGCTAGAGCGTAAGAGGGACGCAGCGAAGTCGCGAAAGTCGCCCATTCAAGTGCCTTTTCTGGCTGATTTCTGAAACGGCTGAGCTGGGCAAGCAAGAGCGCGTAATATGAATCGAAGGGGTGCTTGGCAAGAGCAATTTCCGGATGTCTGGTACGCTCATAAAGAGGCCGGTTGTAGTTTATAGATAGATAGGAGCAGAATAAAACGGCGAAGGCGAGGACCAACGGAAACGCAGGAGATGGCCTAATTTTTATTGCTTTTCCAGCGCTAAAGGATGTCGCTGCAAGCAAGGCCAGAATCAGCGCGCTTAGCCATAGAATAGCCCCGGTTTCGAGAGAAAAATCCAACAAATCAGCAACACAGATGAACCCGATCGCAATTGCTAGCACACGTTGTATTGGTGAGCGAAAGCTCCGCCGGCAGATCAGCCATGCCACCCACACCGCGGAGAGAAGCAACGCCGCTCCCTTTATGACGCCATGGTCAGTCAGTGTTTGAAGGATAATGTTCTCGACATAGGGAATCTCATACCCCGCCGTTAAAATTGGAGGCATGCCAGGGAAGGGATCGACATGGGAAAAAAACACATTACGCAATGCGCCTGGTGAAGTTCCCCACGCCCAATAGTCCTTGATCACAGAGATTGCTGGCGGGTAAAGTTCAAACTTGTTGTGCCCATGCAGATCATTTTGCAGCGTGAGGAGCTCACTGAAGATAGATTGCCCAGCCGCGAATATGGCAATAGTGATCGCGAGACAGCCAAGCGCCGCAAGTGCGATGGATTGTTTGGGTGCTTTCGACCAATTGAATAACCATACCGCGAAGAGTGCTGCCACAAAAACCAATATACCCCCGCGGCTTAGCGTCAGAAAAACCGCTGCACCGAGCAAAACTGCGCATAGCCCATGAAAAAACTTGAGAAGCTTTTCCGAAGTGTGCAGAGCGCCCGCAAGATTGAGCAAAGAAAACAAAGCAAAGCATCTGGCTAAATGATTGGGGTTAATCATCGGTGCAAATAGCAAGGTCTCGTTGGTGCCATATTCCCCCCAAATGGCATGCATGTCGAGAATGCGATGCATGACGGAAACGAAAAATAGCAGGAAGCCACCGCCCAAGATCCACATGAAAATCTGTATTTGTGTCGAGCGGTGCCTTGCTCTGCTCGATAACACCACAAATATGCAGACTGCCACGATGAGTTGCACCACGCGCATCGCAGTTTCCGGTGGGTCAACACTGAGTACGGGCAAGACCGTCACATGGGCGTAAGGTGCGAGAACATGTCTAATGTGTGCAAGCGCGTCTGCTATTTGAGGCGACAAAGAGTGAAGCACCATCTCAGGCAACGGGATCAGCATGGAGAGTGCAAAGAAAAGCCCCAAAAATAACGGCAATCCGTACCAATGGAGCTTCACTGGGCGTTCATTGTGCTTGCAGTCGATGATATGAAAGCTTAACGCCAGCAAAGCCAAAACGCCATATATGGCAACTGACAAAGGCCTAAAGGCAGCCAGTGCGAGTGGCGCTGTAACGACGATGAATAACGAAAGATGAAGTGCAACTGCTTTGCTGGTCATGGGTTTTTATACCACATGTCCGTCACCCACAGCTCACTGCAACGTCGTATTAAACCGCCTAAAACTCACCACCATACAAATCCCCGCCATCAAACTTAAGATCGCAAGATGATGCAAAATCAAGTGCGCCTCCCCGCCCTTCAGCGTAATATTACGCAATATCGCAACAAAATACATGAGCGGGTTTAAGTAAGCCAAATTCTTCAGCACCTCCGGCATATTCTCCACCGGAAACATCATCCCCGACAACAAGTTCGCCGGAAACAAAAACAAAAACCCGCCCATCATCGATTGTTGCTGGTCTCTCGCAAATGTCGAGATGAGTAGTCCGACGGAGACTGTCGTACATACAAAGACAAGCGAAGATAGCCCTAACACCAGTAGCGAGCCCTTCATTGGCACCGCAAATAGTGTTTGCGCCGCTATGAGAATCAGAGGGATATTGCTGACCCCAAGAAGAACATAGGGAAGCGTCTTTCCCAAAATCACTTCCCACGGTTTTACCGGAGCCGCGATCAGCATTTCAAATGTTCCCGCTTCCTTCTCTCGCGAAATCGACATGCTGGTAAGCACAATGGTCAGCAAGCAAACCAATAAGCACATCACGCCGGGAACCATATAAACGGCGGTCTCCATGGTTGGGTTATAGAAGATTCGAAAATCAAGCTGAACAGGAGGCGTGACCGGCGAAAACAAATTCATATCAGAAGTCACGAGGCCAATGACCGTATTCACGTATTGCTCGATCCCCTGTGCCCGAACAGCGTTGGTCGCGTTGACCAGTAATTGCAATTGGCCATCGCCACGATAAATCGATCTGGTTAGTCCGCCTTCCGGCGCCACCAGAACTGCCTCTGCATCGCCAGACTGAATTTGCTGGTAGGGGTCGGTTTGCGAAGATGGAGCTGGGATAAACCATCCCGACGCCAAACATCGGTCATATATATGCTGGAGCACGGTATCTTGAGGCTGCATAAAAACGCCCAAGCGCACATTTTTGATGTCGTTGGAAATGGCAACGCCAAAAAGCGTCAGCTGAATGATCGGCGCCAAAAAAAGCAACATGCGCATGCGCGGATCACGCAGAGTTTGCACAAACTCCTTCTTTAAAAAGCCGAGGATAGTCCGGTTCACGGTTCAACATCCTTTTTGAATTTTTTAACAGCAAGCGTAATCACAACACAATTGATGAGAATCAGCGCTCCAAAAGGCACGCGAAGCTCCCAAAGGCTAGATCCCTGCAAAAACACATCGCGGCTAATCACCATGAACCATCGCGCCGGTAGGATGGCCGTAAAATAATGAAAAAACTGCGGCATATTATCGATGGGAAATACAAACCCCGAAAGCAGCATGGAGGGCAATAGCCCAATCATCATCGATAACTGCATCGCTATTTGCTGCTTTCTCACGAGAACGGAAATCAACAGCCCCTACTTGAGCTGGAGCGGCGACGTACACAAAGCCAACGGCAAGGAGTCCCAATATCATATAGGGAAGCAGCTTTCCGAGGATAATTTCCATCGGCTGCACGGGAGTAGAAAGCAAGAGCTCCATCGAGCCATGCTCCCATTCTCGAGCGACGGTGAGCGCTGTGAGCAAAATCGATAAAAGCGCCATAATGAAAACGGTGAGACCAGGCACAATAAACCATTTGCTGTTGAGCTCGGAATTGTAGAGAAACCGAGTTTTGAGTTGCACGATGGTAGGTTGGGTCATTTCGGTGATGCGCGTTTGCGCCAAGCCCTGGATGGTGGAGAGATATCCAACCACGGGCCCCACCGTCGAGTTATCAGCGCCATCGAGAAGAACTTGTACGTTGCCAGTTTGACCCGACAGGACTCTCTTTTCGAATTCCGGTTCAATGATTAACGCTGCACGATTCTGATCACCATCTACACTGGAAATTGCACGTAGCTGATCTTCAACCGGATGCACACGAAAGTAGTTCGAGCTTTGCATGGCATCGATAAATTGCCGCGTAGATTGTGTCTTGTCCCGATCGACGACAGCAATATCGATGTCTTGCATGTTGAACTCAATGACAAAACCAAAGAGCGTCACAAGTGCAAATGGCAAGACCAACGCCAGTATCAACGTAAATGGGTCGCGCAGGACATGATAAACTTCCTTGCGCGCAATAGATAACGCCCGCTCGAACTTGAAGCCTCTAGATGCTTGCGCCATGGCTTTTTCCTTCGACCAGACGAATAAAGACGTCTTCCAATGATGGCTTAATGGATTTGATATGAAAGTGCTGTTCGACGTCCGCTTCTATGGCCTTCCATATTTTTTGATCCGCTACCGAGGCGTGATAGCGAATCCCGTAGGGCTCAAACAAATCGAAGGCGCCACTCGATTTCCATTCTGCGATTTTGGTGGTTGCGGTCTTTGTCGTCGGCTCCAGCTCAAGTAGGGGCTGTGGAAACGTACTTTTCTTGAGATTGGCAGGAGTATCTATGGCGATTAATTCTCCGTCTCGCATGAGTGCGACGCGTTGGCACTGCTCTGCTTCATCCATATAGTGGGTGGTCACAAAGATAGTTTTACCAAGGCCAGCGAGCTGGCGAATCAATTCCCAAAATCGGACGCGCGCTGCAGGCGTCACGCCCGCTGTTGGCTCATCGAGAAAAATCACTTCCGGGTTATGCAAAAGCGATGCTGCGAGCGAAACTTGTTGTTTGATTCCCCCCGGCAGATCAAGGACCATGGTGTTGAGTGGACGATCGAATGCAATGAATCGTAGGAGCTCATCACGCTGTTTGCGGTAAACCGCTGGATCAAGCTTATGTAAGGACGCCGTAAAATCCAAATTTTCGCCGACGGATAAGTCGTTATAAAGGGTGAATTTCTGCGACATATACCCGACTTTGCGCTTGATGGGTAAAAGCCCATCTTGGGGTGAGAGATCGCAGACACGAACAGTGCCTTCAGTGGGTGTGAGCAGACCACACAAGACGCGAATGGTGGTTGTTTTTCCCGCACCGTTAGCACCAAGAAAACCAAAGATCTCCCCGCGTACGACGGAAAAGGTCACGTTGCGTACAGCAGCGAAGTCGCCATACTTGACCCATAGCCCGTTTACTTCTACTGCTGAGGTGTCAGCCACGGGCAATTTCCTTCTTTTGCATTTTCATGAAAATTTCATCAAACGAGCCAGCATGTTCTTTTTGCAAAAGCTCGCGCGGCTCTCCTTCTGCAAGGAGCTGTCCTTCCTGCAGCAGATGGACTTGCCCGCAACGTTCGGCTTCATCCATGTAGGCGGTAGTGATGATGACCAAGATCTTCTGCTCCGCTAAATGATAAAGCAGCTCCCAAAATTCGCGACGGCTAATCGGGTCCACACCATTGGTAGGTTCATCGAGGAGCATGACACTCGGTGAGCGCAGGAGCGCACACATCAGGCCAAGTTTTTTGTACATGCCACCGGAGAGCTGTCTTGCAGACCTATCTTGAAAGGGCTCAAGCCTGGTGATTTGCAAAAGTTCTGCTCGCTTTTGTTTGTAGATGTCGTGGGGAATCTGGTAGAGCGCACGAAAAAAATCCAAGTGCTCGGAGATAGATAAATCGGGATACAAGCTTTGTTGCTGGGGCATATAAGCAAGATCTGGACGGATGTCGGCGAAGGGAACACTGGTGCCCGCACTTTGATATTCTACCGAGCCCTGATTTGGACTGAGTAAGCCGAGGAGAATGCGAAGCAGCGTGGTTTTACCTGCGCCTTCTGGCCCGATGACGCCATGCATGATTCCTGTTTGAAACGATAGGGAAATCCCTTGCAGGGCGAGATTGATACCCAGTTTCTTATGGAGGTTGTGGGCGAAAATCGCCACATCGGTATAAGCCATTGAGCGCTACTCCGGAAACTTGACTTCAATGGTCATGCCTGGCTTCAGCGTATCGTCTGCGTTCACAAAATTGACTTTTACCCCATAAATAAGCCGTGTGCGCTCTTCCAGTGTTTGTACGTTTTTAGGTGTAAATTCCGCCTCGCTGTTAATTTTCAAAATAGTCCCGGGAAAGTCTTTGCCTTTTATCTCGCTGAGCAAGCCCTTGAGCTGCATTCCCACTTTGAGCTTGGCTAACATTGTTTCTGGCACATACACGTATGCCCAAACGTTTTTGAGATCAGCGAGTGTGAACAGTCGTGTGCCAGGCTGCACCCACTCGCCGGCTTCGTGGTACTTATTCAAAACAGTTGCCTTGAGGGGCGCAGCCACGACGCACCACTCCACATGCAAGTCTGCGTCGTCCTTACGATTTTTCATGGTATCAACTTGTTCTTGCGGCACAGACTGCAATTCAAAAAGCTTGAGCGTTCGCTGAAAATTAATTTGCGCGATCGACTGAATGATACGAAATTCACGACAGTCTAGACGGATGATGGGTTGATTGGCTTCTACTTTATCGCCTTCTTCCAC
>Ga0207042_1078_pt1 | contig 20277 bp, 17 predicted proteins | sample Alteio_BWMinCont_70_FD_153310 | JGI IMG/M metagenome (GOLD analysis project Ga0207042, IMG submission 153310) | Enriched cells from forest soil in Barre Woods Harvard Forest LTER site, Petersham, Massachusetts, United States -... | ecosystem: Environmental > Terrestrial > Soil > Temperate forest >... | reverse complement strand
CTCTGGCGCTTGGCCCACCCTCGACAACGCAACAACAGGCGTAGCGTCATTATATGGAGCGGATGTCACACTGGCTCCCGGCTTCCCAATCGCAACCTGTTGCTTCGTAGGCGGCCGGCTCGGATACCGACTATGGGGCGCAACTGGAAGCGATCCAAGTTTTCAAATGCATGGCCTAGCCATCGGCTTCGAAACCCGATATCAAAGTCAAAACACTTTGACCTCACTCCAATTACGCATCGATTTTTTGCCGTTAATCTCTTACCAAGAAAGCCCCGTGCGTGAGGGTTTGCGCATTTCGCCCATGGGACTTTCTGGTTCTTTCGCCATGCAACACATCCTGTGGAAGACAGTGTTTGTCGGCGCAGGAATGGAAGGCTTTGCGCTTTATGGAGAAGCAAAGGACCCCATTTCGGGCGGCAAGTTACTCAGCTATGTGGTGGGTGGCTTTCTCAGTGCAGGGGCGACTTTTTAAAGGTATCGAGGAAAATATGAGCACAATCGCAAACATTCAAGCCCGCGAGATTCTAGATAGCCGCGGAAACCCTACTGTAGAAGTCGATGTGACCTTAGGCTCGGGCCATCTTGGGCGATTCGCTGTGCCATCAGGTGCGTCTACCGGAACATTTGAAGCGCTTGAACTACGTGATGGCGATAAGAATCGTTATGCCGGCAAGGGTGTGCTCAAGGCAATCGCGCATGTGCACGACGTCATTTTTCCCGCGCTGCGTGGACGCGATGCGAGCCAGCAAGAGCAAATCGATCAGATTCTGTGCGATTTGGATGGCACTCCAAATAAATCGAGACTTGGCGCAAACGCGATTCTTGGCGTATCTGTCGCTTGCGCCAAGGCCGTAGCAAATGGAGCAGGGCTGCCGCTCTTTCGTTACCTCGGTGGTGAGGACGCAAATCTTTTGCCGGTGCCACTCATGAACGTCATCAACGGTGGTGCGCACGCCGACAATGGCCTAAGTGTTCAAGAATTTATGATCGTGCCGGTTGGTGCACCATCGTTTCGCGAGGCGGTACGGTACGGTGTGGAGGTGTTTCATAGCCTGAAGGCTCTGCTCAAAAAACGTGGCTTTATGACTGGCGTCGGCGATGAGGGTGGGTTTGCGCCATCGCTTTCCGACAATCGACTGGCGCTCGACTTTTTGTTACAGGCGACCACTATCGCTGGCCTTCGCCCGGGCCAAGATATTGCGCTTGCGCTGGATATGGCTGCCAGTGAATTTTACGTCGCGGAAAAGAAAATCTATGCGCTTGAAAGCACCATCCAATTTTCTGCTCAAGAGATGGTGTCTTATTGCAAGGCACTTTGTGACAACTACCCCATCGTGAGCATCGAGGATGCGCTTGACCAAAATGATTGGGCTGGGTGGCGCATGTTGACAGATGTGCTTGGCAAACGGATCCAATTGGTGGGCGATGATTTGTTCGTGACAAACCCTAAGTTTATAGAGCAAGGCATTGATAAGAACGTGGCCAATGCTGTGCTGATCAAGCTCAATCAGATCGGCACACTCACCGAGACGAGGCTCGCGATCGAGGTGACGCAAGCTGCTGGCTATCATGCTGTGATTTCGCACCGTTCGGGTGAAACGGAAGACACGACTATTGCCGATCTGGCAGTGGCGACGAGCGCTGGGCAAATTAAGACGGGCTCGCTATCGAGGTCTGATCGATTAGCCAAATACAACCAGCTCTTGCGTATTGAAGAGATGTTGGGCAGCTCTGCGCGATATTTAGGGAAGCGTGTATTTTGATGAGGCATCGATGATGACAATGAAAAGCAGAATTGCAATTTTCGTCGCTCTTTGCGGACTTTCGCTGCCGTCGTTTGCTTATCAGCTGCAGGCTACCGAATGGTTGGTGAAGCCCACGATGGGTGGACGCATTAATGTTGTGACAGCTGAGCGAAATACGCCGCAGGCTTCGCCAGGCGGGGGATTTTTGATCGGTGCTGACCTTGAATATATGGTTGATAAGTCCACGTCTGCGATACTTGAATTTCACCCATTTTTTGCGTCGGGTTTCATCGAAGTTGGTTTTGGTGTGGGAGCGAAGTATCGATTTGATGGGAATGATATTCCCCTCATTCCCTATGGTGCAGCAACGGTGACTTTCGGATGGCTCTTACCAACAATGGCTGGCCCATCGACGCATTTTAATATGGGCTTGAGGCCGGCGATTGGGCTGGACTATTTTGTGACGCGAGACATGGCCATAGGCTTGGAATTTGGTTGCCAGCCGACGCTTGTTTTGATTTCTGGCACGGCGAGTTTTGATTTGTCTTTGGATGTACTGCTTGGCATGACCTGGCGTTTGTAGATGGCACCTAGGCGAGTGATGCGAATTTTTATCGCAATGGTGCTTTTTTCGATGTCATCATGGGCAAGCGTAGACGCAATAGTCGGCAAGCGCTTTCCCACTCGCGGCCGGTTTGAACTGGCGCTCTTTCCGCTTGATTTTTCCGTCGCTGAACCATTTGTGGCGCAGCCCTACGCGCTGCATGGGACCGCGGGTTACCATATCTTCGATTGGTTCGCCGTGGAAGTCTATGGCGGATATGTGCCTGTCAGCGGAGAGACCGATATTCTCGCACAGGTGCGGCATGCGCTTGTGAACGCCGAACCGCAGCTTTCACGTATGTGGCAGACTTCTTACTTCGCGGGAGCTAATTTGCAGTGGGCGCCGCTTTACGGAAAGCTATCGCTGCTTTCGCTTTGCGAGACCCATGTGCAGCTCTATGTGCTTGTCGGTGGCGGCGTTGACGGCATTCGAAAAATGCAGGTGTTGCAGAATCAATATGCTTACTCTGTGCAGGGCGCGTTGAATGTTGGCGCTGGGGTGCGCATTTTCCTCGCTGACTTCGCCGCGCTGCGACTTGAGTGGCGAGATGATTTTAGGCAAAATCCAGGTGAGAGCGGAATCATAGGCACAAACTGGTTGCAGTTTGGTGTGGGGTTTTTCCTGTGAAGAGGGCACGTATTTTTTCCCCCTTTGGAAAAGGGGGTAGGGGGATTTTCCTCCAGGTGGCGCATCGAGAAAATCCCCCCGCCCCCTTTTCCAAAGGGGGAATTTGTTTTCCTTTTGGTGGGCTAGTAGTTCTGATTCTGGCGCTCCTTTCTGCCAGCCCTTTGCTCGCAGTCACAGGCAGTAGCGATGTCGAGACTGTCTACATTGTGCAACCCAAAACGATCAATTTGCGTAACCGATTTGAGCTGGGCGCACGTTTCTTAAAAAACCTCAACAATCTCACTATCAACGAAATGGGTGGCAACCTGTCGCTTACCTTTCATGTTCTAGAATGTCTGGCACTCGAGTTAACAGGTGGCTACTTTTTTCTGCGCAACAATTCCGTGGCTTCCGAGCAGCTGGCTACCCCAGCAAATGGGGGCCTTAAATGGAATCTGGTAGATTACTACCGACTATCTTGGCTCGCCATGCTTGGCATCCAATGGAGCCCACTCGACGGTAAACTCGTTTTTCACGACGTCTTCTTAGGCAGAGCACAGTTCTATTTGCGCCTCGGGGCAGGAATGGCAGGTTTGGAAATCGCAGACCCCTCGTTTAAGGGCGACGCACGTCTCTCGCTCGATCAGCCCTATGGCTTCGTGGCAAGCGTGGGCGGCGGTGCACGCTGGTATGTGGCCAATCATTTGAGTCTCACATTTGAGGTGTCTGATCTTATACAGATGCTTGCTGTGAAGAAAAGCGAAACGCCCGGCGGCTTAGGGCCAGCGTCATCTGGAATTGTACAGACGGTCATCGCGCAACTTGGAGTAGGTGTGTTGTTTTGAAAACGTTTGGCATATGGGCGATGTTGATAGCCCAGATTTGCATGGCAGAGAGTGTCCCGCCAGAGGAGAAGCTGCGCGCTTTATCGTCGTCGTTCTTTGAGAGCGGTCAGTACGCAAAAGCGCAATATGTGCTTGGCCTCACGCTGCTTTCTGATCCCGCAGAAGCGCTGATGCGTTTCGAACGCGCACGTGAGGACCCAGCGTTGAAAGATCTTGCCAATATGGCGATTGCGCGGGTTCATTACGAGAATCATGCCTACGACAAAGCTCTTGCCGCCTATGAATCTGTGACGCGCTTCACACCGCTGTGGGAAGCATCTTTGCTAGAGCGCAGCGATGTCTACTTGGCGATGCAACAAGATGGCGATGCGCTTGGAGTCCTAGAAGCGTTTAAGCATCCCTATTTCGCAAAGGGTTTCTCGCCGGAAGTGGGTATTAATCGTGCTGTCGCTTATTTTCGTAATTGCCAGTGGGACCGTGCAACTACAGCGTTAGAAGGGTTGAATACGCTCAATGCTGATTTGCTGCGTATCGATATCGGGATGCGGCAAAACCTTGGTGTCGAACGACAAAATGTGCCACCTGTGAAGTTTGAGGACAGCCGAGATTTTTGGTGGTCGGATCGAAAAGAGATATTTGCCGACGAGCTTGGCTACGCACATGTGGCGATTCGGTCAGCGTGTGGTGATCATGCTGATAACACCGCATCGACAGAGCAAAGACTCGACGAGGTAGTTCGCCTCATTCAAAACACAACGCCCAAAGTTGATGAGGCAAAAAAGCCCGAGCTTGCCTTTAGATTGGCCGATGTCAAATTGGAGCAAGCGCGTCTTCGCTATGAGCGGGCATTTGCAGAGTCTGAAACGCTCAAAATGGAAGCGTTGCATACGCTGGAAGATATCGTCGACCATTATCCCAAATACAACAAGGTCGACGAGGTGCTTTATAGTCTCGCGCAGCTCGATATAGAACTGGTGCGTAAGAGCGATGCTGCGCGCCATCTCAATAGGTTGCTTGAAGAAACACCGAGTAGCTTGCTCTATGCCGATGCGGCGATGCTGCTCGGGGATATTCACTTCGAAGCCAATCATCTGCAACTTGCGCAGCAATATTTTGAGCGGGCGCTAGAGCGCGCAAAAGAGCAGGGCCATGAGGCCACTTATATCTATGCGCTTTATAAACTCGCTTGGTGTGATTTCAACGATGGTAATTACGACGAAGCTCTGCGCAAGTTTCAGGAAGTCGCTCCGATGAAACGCGAAGCACTGGTCGATATGGTGAATATCTACGCGGTTCTTGGCCAGGTATCTGAAGCACGAGATTATTTTGCGCGCATAGCAGACGCTGAAACCGTGCAGATATTACTGGGAAAACTCGCCGAGACTTTTCAAAAGCACGAGAAGCGTGAGCTTCAAGTGGCGACCATCGAGCAAATGCGAGCGCTGACCGCACAAGAGTTGCCAATGCAAACACAAGTGTTGTTGGCAGAGGCGCTGTGGAAATTGTTCGGACAATCACCGGAGAAATATGCGAAGCAAGCGATGGCACAGTTTGCTGTCATTGTGAAGCGGTGGCCTGAGCAAGCATTTGCTCCGATGGCAGCGGCGCTGATGCTGAAATATGCCAGCGATCACAAAGACTGGAAGTCGATGGGTGATTTGACGGCGCAGTTCAAATCTACGCCGACATTGCTGCGGGATGCCAAACTGGCCGCGATGGTGAAAAGTGTGGATGAAGAGCGGCTATTTCAAGAAGCCATGGCGCTTCACCAGAATGCGCAAAGCAAAGAGGCTTTTCTAGAGGCGGGCAAATTATTTGAACAACTTGGAGATTCGCCGAAGGCGCTTTATAACGCTACGCTTTGTTATGCCAGTGCACAAGAAGACAATGGAGTGGTCCGTGCGGGCGAAGCGTTTTTGCGGGTGGATGCCGATCGCGAGCGTGGGCGATTGGTGATGCGCGATCTTGCGCGCGCCTATGATCATCTGGAGCGTCGAGAGATGGCGGCGGGGATGTGCGAGAAAATTAAGGTGGGTGGGCACTGTGCATTCTTGTCGCTGGAGTCGGAATGGCAAGCTTACCAAGCCATGGCGATTAGCGGCAGCGCGAGCAAGTTGAGAAAGGCCATCGCTATGAAGCAAAAGCGTATGGTGGAGCTTGAGAAGCGTTATTTGCGCGTTCTCGATGATGACGATGGGGAGTGGGGAATTGCGGCGTTGTATCGTGCAGCATTGGTGCAGCTCAACTTCGTGGAATCTTTGCGCAAGGTTGCGGATCCGCCTGGACTTGATAGCGAAGGGCTTCTGACGTTTCGCAGCGAGATTGAAACAATCGTATTGCCGGTGCAAGAGGATGCGATTACGGCGCTGCAGAAGGCGCTGGTAAAAGCCAAGGAGATGCATATACAGACGCGTTACACGGGCCAGATTGCTGGCGAGCTTGATAAGTATGTTCAAGGCAGTGCAAAGGACGGGTAATCAATGCGGTTAGCGGTAATGATCCCTCTCCGGCGTGCGGGAGAGGGAAATCCCGGCGTTGCGATGTTATTTCCCAGGGTTTCACCGCGCCTGCAGCGCGGCGTGACCCTGGGCTATCAACCTAAACGCCAATGGCGTTTTTCCCGAGGAAAAATCTCCCTCTCCCGCAGGCGGGAGAGGGATCCTTATTCGCTCAGGGTTATTGTAGCTTGTTGTGCGTTGTTTGTTGCAAGCACGTTATCTGCAGCCGAAGAGCAACATGGCAATCCCGCCATCGTTTACCAAAAGAAGACCGTCATCGATTTCTCGGACATGCGGGTTTCTGGAGAGCTTATGAAACCAACTGGCGAGTTGATTCAAAGCAAGAAACGGCCCCATTTTCCCCCCTTGGTGGAATTGAAACGTGATTTTAGGCAGGAGCTTTTTCTATCTCTGTGGGAGGTGCAGCATGCATCGAGTTGAAGTAGCTACCACATGGCGTGGGGTATTGCTCGATGTGGAGCATTTCTCGAGCGTGGAGGCGATTCAGAGCAAAATCCCCCTACCCCCTTTTTCTAAGGGGGAAATTAAAAAAGCAGTTCGTATTGTTGAGAGTTGTCCGCGGGCGCCAGTGAGAGTGCGTGACTTCGTAGATTTTGCTTATCTCAAAATTCTGACGCTGGTGGCGTTGTTGCAGCTCTTGCTTTTCATCGGCATCTATCTGACGCCGAAGTTGGCGAAGTCTAATGTCAATGAGCAGCAGACTGCACAAATTCACGAAATCGTTTTGCCACATCATGAGCCAATCAAAAAAACGCATGCGGAAAAGGCGCCTCTTCAGCCAAGGACAGGTAAGCAAGTGGCACTACAAATGCTTCATCATCTGGGTTTGAATCACCCCATGCCTGGGGGACTCAGCAGCCATGTCGGTCTCCTGCATGCGCAGGCAGGCGGAGGAAATCCTGCACTGCTCGGGTTCGGTGGCCAAGGGAAAACCTTAAGCATCGATGGAGTCAGTGGCGGCAATGAAGCTGTTTTCGCAGGAGGTTTGTCTCGAGAGGAAATTCAGCGTGTTATCGATCGCACCATGGGGCAGATGAAATATTGCTATGAACGTGAAATCCAGAAGAGTCCCGATCTTGAAGGCAAGCTGTTAACCCGTTTTACCATCTCGCCGGATGGCACAGTGGCAACCTCAGACGTTGTGCAAAATACCATGCACAATGCGCAGGTTGCTGCTTGTGTGCAGCGGATCATCTCTCGCATGGCGTTTCCTAAGCCAAGGGGCGGTGGAGTTGTGGCCGTCACCTATCCGTTCCTATTTTCACAAGTGGGCGCTTAGGTGGATTGGCATCCGCATTCGTTGCGATACACTGCGCCCAGTTTGGGCTACCTATTTTAAGAGGGAGTAGAGATGGATCGCAATCTGGCATTAGAAGTCATTCGTGTCACAGAAGCCGCGGCATTATCGGCTGCTCGCTTGATGGGCCGTGGTGAAAAAGATGCGGCTGATCAGGCCGCTGTGACGGCGATGCGAAGTGCTTTTGAAAGCGTTGCGATTCGTGGCACCGTCGTGATTGGCGAGGGCGAACGTGATGAAGCGCCTATGCTTTATATTGGCGAAAAGGTTGGATCCGGCGATGCAAAAGATCCCGAGGTCGACATTGCGGTCGATCCCCTCGAAGGCACGAATCTATGCGCTTACGGCAGGCCAAATGCGCTGTCGGTGATTGCCTTGGCCGAGAAAGGCAAGCTTTTGCATGCGCCCGACTTGTACATGTCAAAGATTGCTGTTGGCTCAGCGTCCAAGGGCGTCATTGACCTCGATAAATCCCCGACGGATAACTTAAAGGCAATCGCGGCAGCCAAAGGTGTCTATGTCGAAGATTTGACTGCAGTGATTTTGGAACGTGATCGCCATCTCGATTTGATAGCTGAAGTGCGCAAGGCTGGCGCAAGAGTGCATCTCATCTCCGATGGTGATGTGAGCGCGGCGATTTCGACTTGCATCGACTCTTCAGGCATCGACGTTTTGTTTGGCATCGGTGGCGCCCCCGAGGGTGTGCTTGCGGCTGCAGCCCTCAAGTGTGTTGGTGGTGACATGCAGGCGCGCCTGATCGCGAGAACGCCAGAAGATATTGCGCGCTGCAAGGCGATGGGCATCGAGGACATCGAGAAAATATGGCATATGGACGAAATGGCGCGTGGCGATGTGATGTTTGCCGCCACTGGCGTGACATCGGGCGATTTGCTAAAAGGTGTGCGCTACTTTAGAGGCGGCGCGCGCACGCATTCGCTGGTGATGCGAAGCCGCTCGGGTACGATTCGCTTTATTGAAACCGAGCATCATTTCGATAGAAAGCCTCAGTTTGGATCATGAGCAACGAGTCATTACCTGGTTGGTTTCACGCTGCGCTTGATATCTTGGCTCGCCAGCGCGCAACCGGCGAGCCCCTTGCCAGCGTGGTCAACGCGATCTGCCGCACGCGCCGCTTTGGCCCGCGCGAGCGCAAGCAAATTGGCGACACGGTCTTCGCGTACGCCAGAAACCAACACACCATCGATACACAAATCGCCGAGCAACAAAGCACCCGCGGTGGCATCGCCCCCTCCCGCCGCGATCAAGACCAGCACGCCCTCCAGTTAGCACTGGAACTCCCTCCTTTGCAAAAGGAGGGCGGGGGTGGATTTCCCCCATGGTTCACCGACGCCCTACATCGCGACTACGGCAACCAAGCTGACGCTCTCGCCCAAGCCCTAAACCAACGCGCCTTCCCCATCCTCGCCATCGACAGACGCCTGACCACGCAAGCAGAAGTCCTCGCCACGCTCACCAACGTCGGCATCGATGCTGAGCCATCGCCACTCGCCCCAAACGCCATTCGTCTAAAATCTCACCACGTCGCTTTATCGAAGCTTCCCAAGCCTCTGCAAGACGCCGTTTGGCTGATGGACGAGGCCAGCCAAATCGCTGCAGCGACGGTTCAAGCAAAGCCCGGCGAGCGAGTACTCGACTACTGCGCGGGCGGTGGTGGTAAAACTCGCTACCTGCTCCAAACCGGCGCACAAATCGATGCGATGGACATTGACGCGAAGCGCATCGCCCAATCTCTCAAGCGAGATGGATTGAAAGAAGCTAGACATATTGTCGCGGATGGATTGCATCCGCCTTTTCCCTCGGGAACATTCGATTGGATTTTGCTCGACGCTCCTTGCTCCGGAACAGGAACGCTGCGACGGGCGCCAGATTTGTTGAGTCGGCTAAAGCCTGAGGACATTCCGCAATATGCCGAGCGGCAAAAAGAACTGCTTGCGGCGGCTGAGAAGCTTCTTAAGCCAAGCGGTACCTTGGTGTATGCAACGTGCTCGGTGCTGCGCGCGGAGAATCAGGATGTTGTTGCGGATGTTGGCAAGATGGGGATGCGGGTGGTGAGCCAAATGCAGTTGCTGCCATCTATCGAGGGATGCGATGGATTTTTTGTGGCGGTTATTCGTAAAATATAGGCAAGCGATTGCTGAAGAGGCCCCTAATGTCCCAAGTCATGATGACCGTCACCGGTCCCGATCAACCAGGCATCACCGCCTCCCTCATGGCCATTTTGGCACAAAGCTCAGCGCCACTCCTCGATATCGAGCAGGTCGTCGTGCGCGGGCAGCTCACCCTATGTTTTCTCGTTGAGCTCGATCAAAATGCAGCCCAGGGCGAGCAAGTTCTCAAAGACCTGCTCTTTACCGCGCGCAAACATGGCCAAGACCTAAGCTACCGTGTGCTTGCCACGGAGCCCACATCGACGCCACCAAGTTTAGTAAGCCGCTATGCCGTGACAGTCATGGGAGACCCGATTGATGCACGCGCTATGCATAAGCTCGCGAGTGTATTGGCCTCACACCGCACCAATATCGATTCCATGCGCAGGCTCAGCCACAACGCGCTCTCGTCGCTGGAGATTGCACTGACTCTACCCGATCAGGAAGGCGCTGCGGGCAAACTCAAAGAGCAACTCATGCTCGAGATGGCTGAGTGTGGCGTAGATATCGCGTTGCAGAAAGAATCCCTCACGCGTCGCAGCAAACGTTTGGTCGCATTAGACATGGATTCCACACTCATCCAAGTAGAGGTTATCGACGAGCTTGCGCGTATGCATGGTGTGCATGCCGAAGTCAGCGCGATCACGCATCAGGCGATGCAGGGGGAGATGGATTTTCAAGAAAGCTTGCGACGTCGTGTGCAGCTCTTAAAAGGTCTTTCTGTCGATCGACTTATGGAAATGGCGAAGCGACTGCCACTCAACAGTGGTGCCACGGAGTTGATTCAAGTCCTAAAGGGTTTGGGATATCGCGTGGGTATTATTTCGGGTGGGTTTGATTTTGCCGCTGGCATTTTTAAAGAAAAGCTCGACCTCGATTTTGCTTACTCGAATAAACTTGAAATCAAAGCGGGAGCTCTTACCGGTCGGGTACAAGGTCCAATCATCGATGCGCAGAAGAAGGCTGATTTGCTTTGTGAAGTTGCAGAGCAAGAAGGTATTCCTCTCGAGCAAACTGTGGCCATCGGTGACGGCGCGAACGATGCATTGATGCTCGCGAAAGCGGGTCTTGGCATCGCATTTTATGGAAAGCCGCAGCTTAGGCGCGCAGCAGACACAACGGTGAGCTCGGGTGGCCTCGAGCGTATCTTGTATCTGCTGGGCATGACGGAGAAAGATGTGCAGGAGTTTTTAGGCTCTGCTGAATAGCTTTTCAACCAGGTAAGTGCCAATGTCTTTGAAAATCCCCGGCACCATAAACGCAGCGTTGATCAATGGTGCTGCAGCGGCAAATTGCAGAGCAGACTTAAGCGTGTTGCCTGCAACCCTTGTTGCAAAATAGTAACTCACTCCGCCAACGGCGATATTTGCAAGGCATGCAACAATATTTGACTGCGTTGGGCTCAACCACGCAGGCAACGCCTTCTTCTGCAGCGCTTCCGTGCCATAGATACTTCCCGTCACTCCTGCTGCTTCCATCGCGATGAGTCCGCCAAGTGGTGCATAGGATCCAGTCATGCCGCTCATCATGATCCAACTGCCTATTGCAGCGAAGGATGAAGTGGTGGCAAGCGCCGCTTGCTCGGGAGTCGCACCCAACCACTGGAACATATCGACCATCGACATACGCTCCAAATAAATCGAGGTAATCATTGCCGATTGTGACGTGGCAAAAGCCAATGATCTTGCAGCTGGGCTACGTAGATAGTTTTGCGAAGCTAATAACGCTCCGCCGGTTGCCGCCGTGCCAAGCGGTATGAGCCATTTGCCCGTGCCGGGCTCCACACGACCGTCAAGCTGGCCGGCGAGAAGAGCCTGACCGGCTAATCCTGCAGAGTTTGTCGCCGAGGCGAGAAGGAAGATGGTGTAGGTGTTGTGCTTGGATTGTAGGTCGTCGAGATCGGGGCTGAATGCTCTGTTGACGGCTGCGGGCACAAAGAAGAGAGCTGCTCCGACGCCGTCGGGTAATGCAGATAGTGTGGGCGAAGCGAAGTCCTTGACTGCGCGAGCAACTTCTGTGGCGCCGGAAAAGGTGGATGCCATGACCAAGTAACCGGCTAGTTTGTGCCTCGGCGTATCGAGTAGTTTGTCGTTTTTGGGAAATAGGACCTGCGCTGCGTAGAGAGGGACGAGCGGGTATATGCGCTCTACAACTTCATGCGGGAGGTCTTTCGGATCGTAATGCACAACGACTGGTTGTGTTGTGTTGGTAACAGGCACTCCCGCTTCATCAGCAATTGAAGATAATGGGAAGGAACATAATAATGCAAAAATAGCGTAACGTTTCATTTTAATTATCCTTATGAGTGATTTGGCTATTGTTCATTGTCGCAGCAGCAACTGCTTAATGGTTTGCCGCATGGGCCGGTCGCGCCAGGGAGGGCTGTAGCGATCAAGACCTTGGCGCCAGTTCTGCCCTGCTTACTCATCAAGCACGCCAACGTAGCAAACAAAAGTGTCCTTGGAGAGATCCGAAACTTGACGGCAGCAACTAGCGTCGTGGCAACTCCAATAGCGACCATTGTCAGAACACCGGTGGATGATGACCACCAAGACGGCGCTTCCATCTTTGTCGCAGGCGTCGGCAAAGGGATTTCGATTTCTTCTTCTACCTGTCCGTCGCGCACATAAACAGAATACTCGCCAATATGCACGTTTTGCAGTCGCCGCTCCCAAGTATCAGCAATCTCGAGACAACCATTACACGTGGGGCGAATCACAAATCGGAAGCTGACTCTATCTAGATTGGCAGTGAGAATAATCTCTTTGGGCAGCGGGCCATCGGACGGGACGTCTTCTCGAGTGAAACGGGGAAGATCTGCGCCGGGCGAGGGTGTGCTCACCCGCAACTCCATGCGTTCAGGTGCATTTTCTGGCACGTAAGTGTGGCTATCTACAGAGATCCGATTCCATTCGATATCGTCGACAATAAAAGAAAACGCCTGCTGAGAGATCAGAAAAAAGAACAGTCCAGCGATCACGATCATCCGATTCATCAGCAGCCTCCAGCACATCTACGGGATGCGGTCTTGTGGCGCGCCTGAAAAATGATGGCAACAGGTGTTGACATAAAATCGAAACTTGCTATGAGTCTTGCCTGGTGACGCGGGGTAGAGCAGCCCGGTAGCTCGTCGGGCTCATAACCCGGAGGTCGGAGGTTCAAATCCTCCCCCCGCAACCATTCCTATCCAAACCGCTTAGTTAGTCAACCTTGGTTGTGCCTAACACAAAATCCATCATGCGTTCCTGTAACGCAAAGCTTATGATTGACTGTGCATTGGTTGCTTCCGCCTGCGTTTGCGCGGATTGAGAAGTCAAGAGGTCCAGAAAACTTGCCGCTCCCACTTCATACCTACCCTGCATGAGTTCAAAGGCCTTGTTAGCTGCATCCAGACCTTTTTTGGCAGCCACCAATTGTTGAATGGCAGCTTCATAGTCCCCGTAAGCTTGCTTCACATCGCCAATCACAAGACGCTGGTTGTCTTCATAATCTACTTTCGCGTCAAAACGAAGCACTTTGGCTTTCTGGATATTCAGCGGCGTAACGAAATTGTCCCAGAGATTCCAGTTGAGCGAAAACCCAAAGGTGGTCGAAATATTTTTTCCAAGCTGGGCACCCAGAGATGGCTGTGGCCCGAGTGCTTGCGGCACACCATTGACGTTCAGATAGTCATAATATCGGGCGTTTCCATATAAATTGGCCGCAAAATCGAGACGCGGATAGAAGCCAGAGTAGGCGTTGGTGACCGACCATTTTGCCGACTGAAGAAGACGTTTCGAAGCGGCTAAATCGGTACGTTCATGAAGGGCAGCATCGATCGTTTTGTCCATCTCGCCATAGCGCTCCGGAGCACTTTTGATCGACTTGATAGGTTGCTCAAGCGACGGGTTAATGAGCTCATATTGCTGATTCGGGTCCAAGCGAAGCTTTTCCAGAAGAACAATCAAATCGGTACGTCGCTTGTTCTCAGTGCTAATCAAATAGGACATGTCCGCGCTCGTTTGTGCCCTCTGCCGAAATAGATCCGCTTCGTTGCTCACTCCCACCTTCACTTGCTCCTCGAGGAGCCGTTGTCGCTCCTCTGAGGTCTTGAGATTGCTTCGCGCAATGTCGATGATTTGGCCGTCCAAGACGACTTGCAAAAAAGATTGCGCGATATCGAGCGCAATTTGTTGTTTCACCCGCGTGAGCGTGAAATTGGCGGCGTAGCGTCTTTCCAACGCCGATTTCATAGACGCGAAATCAGAAAGCCCGTTAAAAAGATTGAGAGTCGCGGTGAGCGTGTAGTCAGGGCCATAATTGAAACTGTTGATTGTCGCAGGCATTGCTTGCGTTAAATAGGATGTACCCTTGTAAAAAGTGTAGTCCCCCCGTGCCGTTAAATTTGGTGTGAATTGCAAGTAGCTTTGCAAAAGCGTCGTGGCACTTAGGTCGCTTGCCTGTTTGGCTTTTAATACATTGCTTGCCCCTTTGATGGCCATGACAACGCTGCCTTCCAACGTCAGCGTGACTGGCTCAGCCAAGGACGCTATACAAAGACCGAGCACAAAGAAGAAAGAGAATTTTTTCATCACGTTACAGGCCGGACGAGGCTGCCATTAGCGATGCTCGAGCTGAGGTAAAGAGCCACTATCTCCCCTTCCTTGACGCCGGAGTGAAGTCTGAGATTTGTTCCATCATTGTCTGCAATCTGAACTTCGCTAAAGTGCACATGGTTATCGCTGCTCAAAATAGCAACCATGGTTTTGCCCTCTCTGACCATCAAAGCCCCCACAGGCACTTGGATCGCCGGTGTCACCTTGATCTTGATTTTGACTTCTACAAAACTGCCTGGGACAACAGCTCCATCTTTGTTTGCGACGTCAACTTCGGCCAACATCATGCGTGTTTTGGCATCGAGTTGTCCTGCTAAACGCGTCACTTTGCCTTGGAGTGCAAAGTTTGGTCTTTCGGTCACAGCAATTTCTGCAGCATCTCCGACTTCGGCAAACGCCGCGTCCCGTTGGTCAATGTAGGCATAGATGCGCAGTTGATCGACCTGTGAAAGCGTGACCAAGGGCAAGGCGCTGGCCTGAGAACTCTGTGCATCTTGCACAAGCGCACCGGGATCGGCGTAGCGGGCAGTGATCACGCCATCAAAAGGTGCGCGCATCAACTCATAGTCTTTTTGTGCCGCCAGGGATTTGTAATGCGCGGATGCCACATCAGCATCGGAAACTGCCTGCTCTTCTTCTTGTTGCGACACCAGATTGCGCGCGCGGAGCTTGATCATACGATCGGCGATGGCACGCTTATTGACCGCATCTGCTTTGGCAGATTGCGTATCTTGATCGAGCTCCGGTGACTCAAGGATGGCGAGGAGTTGCCCCTTCTTTACCACGTCGCCCTTATCAACCAAGATCTGTTTGATATAGCCACTGACTTTGCCATAGACGGTGATGCTGGTGTAGGGCCTCGCCTCGCCAACCAGTTCCAGCGTGCGTTCACCGGGAGCACGTTGTGCGTGCGCGACGCGGGCACGCGGACCCGCGGCTATCTCCCGTGCACGCGCCTCTTCTTCGTTGTGGAAAGAATACCATTTGCCACCAATTATGATGAGGAGAAGAATCGTGGCTCCTCCCACGAGATAAATAGCACTGCGCTTCATTTCGGGTGGTGCCTGCCGATAGGCGTCGATGAACTTTGTCATAGGTGTAGCCCTGCTTCTTCAGTACGCAGTTTCTCGTCAAGAAGGTGTTTTGTCGGTGGGCCAACGCGCAGCAGCGAGTAAATCACTGGCACTACGAAGAGCGTCACAAATGTCGCAACGATGAGCCCGCCAATCACAGCTCTACCAAGCGGCGCATTTTGCTCTCCGCCTTCGCCGAGCCCAAGTGCCGCGGGCAGCATACCCAGAATCATCGCCAGCGCCGTCATAAGAATGGGTCGTAGACGCGTCTTTCCGGCTGTTAACGCAGCGTCAATAGGACCGAGATTTTCGTGAATGCGCAAATCGTTGGCAAAGCTCACGAGCAAAATGGAATTCGATGCAGCGATGCCAATGGCCATGATCGAGCCCATAAATGACACCACGTTGATGGTTGTGCCCGTGCAGAGCAACATCCACATGATACCGGTGAGTGCACCCGGTGCCGCGACCATGACGATGAAAGGATCGAGCCAAGACTGGAAGAAAATGACCATGAGGAGGTAAACCAATAAAATAGCAATGATGAGGCCAAGACCAAGGCTCTTAAAAGAGCTATTCATCACTTCCCCTTGGCCACGCACCGTGATTTTCATGCCCACAGGAAGCTCACCTAGCTTTGCAATTTCTTTGTGTAGCGCCGAAGAGACCGATCCCAGATCTCTGCCATCGACGTTCATCGTGACATCCAACACGCGCTGAACATTGTTGTGACTCAAAAAGCTATAGGCGGTGGTGGTTTTGACGTCCGCCAAGTTACTGAGCCGTTCCCCTGGCGGCATCGGTAGATCGGCGGGTGGCGACAGACTATCAGAAACAGGATAAGCACCTTCGGTGACGACAGGTGTCCCCACCAAATCAGCAACAGAGGTAATTTTTTCTAGGGGCGTTTTTACAACCACAGTATAGTTGACATTGTTGCTCGGGTTCAAATAGTAGGAAGGTCCCACCATGAAACTCGACGACAACGAGATAAGCATGCTGTTAGCCACATCACGTTGGCTGATGCCCATGCGCGCTGCACGGATGCGATCGACGTCTAATTTGAGCGTCGGATAGTCGAGCACCTGCTTGATGGTGACATCGGCAGCGCCTGGAATGGCCTGCATGCGAGACACGAGTTTTTGGGCGTAGGCCAGCGATTTATCGAGGTCCGTATATTCAATTTGTACATCAATCGGGGAAGTTAGACCAAAGTTCAAAATCTGACTGACGATATCTGGCGAGAGAAAATAGACGGAAGATCCTGGAAAGTTCTTTGCTAAGTCTGCTCGGATCTGAGTCACATATTTGGCGGTTGGCGCATGGTCCTTCTTGAGCGAAACAGTGACTTCAGCATCCATGCCATTGGCGTTGTCTGTAGGGATAAAGGCCAAATTGTAGGATGTTGGAACACCAATCATTACGTTAACGGTATCGAGCTCATCTTTGGGAATGATGTGGGCGATCCGTTTCTCCACCTGTTCGATCAGGAGCTCCGTGGATTCAATGCGGATTCCGGTTGGCGCGCGGAAGTGAAATTTCATGAGGCCGGTATCGCTGGTCGGAAAGAAATCCGTCCCAACAATAAAGGGGAGGGGCAGCGTGATCATGAGCAGCGCACCAACTACCGACAAGGCAAAGCGCCGGTGACCCATAATTTTTGCGAGCATGTTGCCGTAGGCGTTTTGCAGCCTATCGAAGCCCTTCGAGAAGCGTTCAAATAGTTTGGTGGGAGCATGGTGATTTTCGTGCTCGAGTAGCAACCTCGCCAGGAGCGGAACCAGTGTTCGCGACAATACATAAGACGCGAGCATAGATATCACCACCGACAAGGCCATCGGTGTAAAGAGAAACTTGGCTGGCCCGGTAATGAGCACAACTGGGAAGAACACGATGCAGATGGCAAGCGTGGCCATGATAGCGGGCAACGCGATTTGCGACGCTCCCGTCAAAATAGCTTTTGTCAACGGTAAGCCCAGCATGCGATTGCGGTGAATGTTTTCCACTTCTACCGTCGCATCGTCCACCAACATACCAATGGCGAGGGAAAGCCCGCCGAGCGTCATGATATTGATAGAGTTGCCAGTAAACTTGAGGCCAATGATGCCAACAAAAATAGCACATGGAATTGATGTGCAGACCACAATCATATTTCGCCAGCTGCCGAGGAATAAAAACAGCATGAGGGAAACGAGAATAGAAGCGATAAGGCCTTCTCGAAGAACGCTGTAGATGGCCGATCGGACGAACACAGATTGGTCAAAGTCTAGCTTGATGTTCATTCCCTCTGGCGAAGTCTGTTTGATGAGAGGGAGGATGTCCTTGATGCTGTCGACGATGGAGATGGTGGACGCATCTGATTTCTTGAGAATATTGAGATAAGTCGCTCTTTTGCCATTTACGCGCACGATGTTGGTTTGGTCGGCAAAACCATCCACCACGCGTCCTACATCACCAATAGTTACAACTTTGTCATCCACAACCTTGAGTGGAATTTTAGCAAAATCTTCGACTTGCTCTGGGCTAGCATTGAGCGCAACGTTGTAGTCAAAGTCTCCAATTCTCGCATCGCCAGCTGGTAAAATGATATTGGATGTATTGAGTGCATTGACGACATCGATCGGTGATAGTTCTTTGGCCTGCATCTTCACCGGGTCGGTATAGACATTGATCTGCCGATTCTTTCCGCCATAGGGCGCAGGTACGGATAGGCCAGGGAGAGTAAAGAGACGTATGCGGATAAAATTCAATCCATAGTCAAAGAGCTTTTCCTCGGGAATGATCTGACTCGAGATAGTGAGTTGCGTAACTGGCACGTTGGACGCATTGAATGGTAGCAACACAGGCGGCGTCATACCTGGCGGCATGACGCGTAAGCTAGCGGCGGAAACGGCAGAGATCTGCGCCAGCGCGGAGCCCACGTCGGCGCCAGGTTCAAAATAGACACGCAAGAGACTGATGCCGGGGATAGACTGGGACTCGATGCGCGATACGCCATTAACCGTGGTAGAGATACCGCGCTCACTGAGCAGCGTGACACGGCGCTCCATATCGAGCGCAGAAACGCCAGGGTAGTTCCAAACCACGCCAATCACGGGCAAGTCGATGACGGGAAAAATATCGACTTGCATGCTTCTTACGCACAGAAAGCCACCGAGAAAAATCAGGATGGTGCTGACTGCAACTGTAAAAGGGCGACGGAGAGCTAGCCGTACGATCCACATGCTGTAAATCTCCTGTAAACCAAATAGCGCGTTGTTCGGCTCTTTGGCGTCGGGCGATTTACTGGGCGCTTAGGTTGATGTTCAAATCATCGGGTATTGTGAACTTCAGCTTTCGCTTAGCGCTGATATTGCTTGGGAAAGACACGCGTATGGCGTGTGCCGGGTATCCAACGTTGCAATTGTTTGGCCATTCCACGAGCACAAATGCTTTTGTATCATCGATGAGATCGAGCAGCCCCAATTCTGCGAGGCTACTTGCTTTGTGAAGCCGGTAGAGGTCGATATGGTGTACTCTGGGTATTGTCTCGTATGTTCTTGCTAGCGCAAAGGTTGGGCTTTGTACTTGGATAGGGTCAGCTTGCTGAAGTCCTTCGACAAAACCTGAAACGAACGTTGTTTTTCCAGAACCAAGATCGCCTTCGAGCAAAAGCACGTAGGGAGGCTTAAGCAATGATGCAAGTTGGGCAGCAATGCGCTTTGTCGAAGAGGGTGATGTTGATGTGATTTGCAAAGTACTCATTGTGCGCTACCATTCCACAAGGCGTCGTGCGCAATAAGTACTTCATTGCAACGCTCGCAAACAGACTGCCAATCTTCGCGATCGTTATTGTAATATCTATTTAGTTCGTTCAAAGCACCCCGCGCATGGGCAAGTATGCTCCTATCTTCGCGAGGACCATGCTCGGCGAGCGATGCGTTCAATGCATCAATAAGAGCAATGATCTGATCTGTCGTCGCTCTTCCCCGCCTAATATCTCGTCGTGTTCTATTGAGCATGTCGGTGGCTGATCCGATGGACTGGACTGCTGGTCTGGCAGCGGCCGCCGCCGCAGCTGCAGCGGGAACAACAACGGTTGTGCTTCCGCCGCCAGGGCCAGCGATGGCTGTGGCTGCGGTAGCTGCAGAACCCCTGGCCTCGAAATCTCTGTTGATTTTCTCATGATCTAAAGATGGGACTCCATACGATGGCGTGGTGTTGGGTTTTGGCTTATATGAGCTTCTGGGTCTCTCAATGAAATGCGCGATAGCGTCTCCAATACGCCACCCGACACGCCACCCGCTTTCAAAAAGCACTATCGTAACGCCAATGGCGGCACTAATCTTAGCAGGTACAGATGAAAATATTCCCGACAAGAAGCGGCTCGTAAGCAATATCGCTTTTTGCACTGGCTCTAGATCACTGGTGTCTGCTCCAGCCTCGAGTAGAAGTAAGGCGGCCTTTATATCAGCAGAATAGAGTGTTGTTTTTCCCCCAGCATTTTTTTGATTGAGACACGCCAGTACTTCTGGCTTGGCGAGCATCTTTTCCAAAATCTCAAGCGCATTTAAGCGCACAACATGGAATAAGGGGGAATTGCCCTTGGTATCTTTGACGCAAAACGTATCTGTTGTGCCGTGCTCGAGCAGAAAATACGCTTTTTCCCAGTGCTTTTTGTAAACGGCGGTTAGAAATGGCGTATGCTCGATGTTGTTCTCGGCAATAGCAGAGGTTGCAAGCAGAAAAAAAAGACCATCCTTTATTTTGTAGTACACGGTCATTGCCATGCTTTTAGTTGGTTGACTTTCATATGTAAATATCTAAGCATATTTATGAGAGT
>Ga0207042_1077_pt1 | contig 20330 bp, 14 predicted proteins | sample Alteio_BWMinCont_70_FD_153310 | JGI IMG/M metagenome (GOLD analysis project Ga0207042, IMG submission 153310) | Enriched cells from forest soil in Barre Woods Harvard Forest LTER site, Petersham, Massachusetts, United States -... | ecosystem: Environmental > Terrestrial > Soil > Temperate forest >... | reverse complement strand
GGAAGTCGATGGTCGTCGAGAGTTTCACCGTGAATACAACGACCCAGCAACAGGCCCCGTATTGCAGGCGAGTCTGCGAGGTCAACACGCCAAGGTAATCAAGCTAGCTTCGGCGTTGTCACCAGAGCAGCGAGGGGGGCGGGTTGGCGAGGTGGTCGCAAAGGCTTACGCGAAGCTAATCATTCAACGAATGAAAGCCGGTCAGTTGGCGGCAGCGGCCAGGGAATGTCTGGAGATGTTTAAGCTCGTCCCTGAAAACGTAAAGGACGTCGATCGACGCCGCTTCAATAAGATCATTGCTGAATTAGAGTCTTCCGGGAAAACGCATCAGTTCGTGCGAGTTGATATTGACGCGTCCGTTGCCGCTCCACTCTTCACCGTTTCGAACGACGCGCCCTGGACTCTCCAAGGAGAGCGAAAGCTTCACAACGAAGAGCGTCCTGATGTCTCGTTCGATGTTATCGCTGCAGATACACAAGGATTCTGGTTACTCGACCGGGCTGGCTCTAGCGCGAAAGAGTCAGACGTCGCAGGTGTGCTTCGGCGCGAAGACCGCTTTGGAGCAGCTCCTGGCGAAGCTTTGTTGCGGCATGACGTTTACCGGACAGGAACATCCGTCGCTGGTTCAAGTGTGGCGATCATGGACTCGAACGGAACGCTACACGTATACGACGCGAAGCTTGAGCACATTGTCGAGTCTGATTTGAGCAAAGATCCACGTGTCGTCGATCACTTTCGAACGATCGAAACGAACTACTGGGGCGCTTTTAAGTCCCAGGTCCGCGCAGTGGATGTTTCCCCTTCGGGCGATCAATACCTCTTCACATTGGCTGATGAGGCGTGGTGTTGCTCATTGTCAGGCCGCGCAGCGTGGGGAGTGGTAACACCGCTCAAGGATGGGTGGAAACGCATTGTTACCCGCAGTGAACGCTTTGGTGTCCGTCAGGAGGTTGAAGAGGCCCTTCAACTCTTCGGCCTTACGTTGCCTGTTGAGCCCAGTGAAATAAAACAAAGATATCGCAAATTAGCTTTGGCGCATCATCCCGATCGAAATGCCGGGAATCCTGCTGCTACTGAGAAAATGAAAGCCCTGAATCAGGCGTTTCAGGTACTCACCGGCGTAGATCCTGCGTCCCTTGTATTTGATGACTCAGACGTCACTTATTTCGCTCGAACCGCGCCCGATCATGTAATTGAAGTCCAAGGGTTGCGATTGGAAATCACGATATCAGGAGGGACACCACAGGACTGGGTATACGCTGCGAGCTTTTCTTCTGATGGCGGAGCGTATTTGGCGACCTACTCCGGAAAGGTCATCCTGGTGGCAAGTGATGGAAAACCGCAAGTCGTTTACGACATCGGCACCTGTCCAATAGAAATTGTAAGCACAGAACGTTACACGTACTTTCGTACTGCAACGCGCCTTTACGTCATTGAGGACCACCGAAAGCTAGCTGCATTCATCGACATTTTTATGCAGGGACGCCTACTCATTTCGCCATCGGGCTTTGGTTTACTCATTGGAAAGCGTCTCCAATGGTTCACACAAGCCGGTGCAAAAATTGGCGAACTCACAGCTCGCGACCCAATCCGTTCGATACATGCATCGGCGGCGGGCGCGATCATTTCGACTCGGCAGCATCAGGTTGAAGTCACAGGACTTTCGATCTAATTGCTTTCGAGCCGTGAGGTGTTGCGCCATCGAATAATGCGATCCTGAGTCATTTCAAGCGGACTCGCAATCGCTTTGCTCTCTCCTTAAATGCGATCTCGCCACCCTCAAGGATGTCGCAAACCCGTTTACGAATGCTTGGATTCTCTAGGCCTCCACTTTCGTAATGCATCTTAGGCAGACGGCCGGGAACATGGCCCTCGCTGCACGCAACGATAACTTGGTCGGCATCTGTATTGACTACTAAGTTTGCGTTATGCGTGACGATTACAATCTGACGCCGTTGTTTAGCTCGACGGAAATGCTCCACAAGTTCGGTATAGATGGATTGCGGATCAAGGTTCTCTTCAGGCTGGTCGATAATAAGAGGCCGGTCGTCCTCAGTATCAATCGCCAGATAGAGGAGCAGCAGCAAAATTCCCCGAGTGCCTGGTGAAAGTTGCTCTACATCCACACCGTCATATTGAATACTGTAAGCGATGCTTATGTGATCACTGCTGTAGAGCCAAGATGAGATCTGGCGCGCCCATTTTTGTCTGCCAGCTCCGCTCGCTGCCTCCTTCGGAGCATGCGTTACAAGCGCCTCTTCGTTTTCCTCGCGAAATTGGCGCATCGCGTCGGAGACAGCCGCTGCCGAACCTGATTCCCATGCCTCTCTAAGCTTAGCTTCGCTGACTTTGAGCAAAGTCCCCTGAAGTTGAAACGGCCCGCCTTTGCGAAGGTCGAGCAATGCCTCCCCCTGCTGGGTCCATTGCTCCATATTGACATGGCGCTGCACTCGGAAAGAGAGCTTGGCCAGACTTCCAGATTGAGTTGCAATCCTTTGACGGAGTGGCTCGTATAGCTCTTTAAGCTGTTCTTCTTCTGCGATGAGCGCCGCGAAACTCTTTTCGTAAGCATTCGCTCTCTTTACAAGCAATTCTTTGATGCGCTCATCCGCAAGCTTCGCATGTGCGATTCGCTCTCTAAGTTGCGTTGCCTCAACTCCGGTCTTAGTGATGGTGGACTGAAGAAGACTTACTTTGCGATTGTTTAAATCATCAATGCCGGCCAAGGCATGTAAGCGCTTTAATTCTGCCTCTAGTGCGCTTATCGGCTGTTCTAGAAGTTTGGCATCGACGGACAGATAGCTAGTTGCCGTGCTTAGATCATCGACTGATAGTGGGGCAATGGGCGGACCCTGGAGCAGAGAAATTTCTTTCGCCTCTGCTTCGTTCCGTCGTTGGAGCAGGTCAACGACATCACCCGCAAACATAAGAGCGAACATATCCCACTGAGATGCGTTGAGCCGGGCATCGGCATAGTCGGCGCGAATACGCATCTCAAAGGTTGGTGCGAAATTGTTCTGAACGTCGTCGACCTCCTCCTCCAACTGAGCGAGAGCAATCTTTCGACGCATTTTTTTGGCAAGGCTCTCACTTCGTCGGTTTCGAGCCTCGGTTAGTTCCTCGATACGTTTACGGTCAGCCCCAGGGACGGCCTTGAGTAATAGAGCCATATCTCGCTGGTCAGCAGCTATGCGTGCGTCAAGGCCACTTAATTGACGCTCGAGTGCATTTACGCTGGCCTTCGCAGCGCGTTCGTTCACTAATGCGTCGCTGACAGAGATAAGCACTTCGCGCTCCCTTCTCAGAGTCGCTCTATACTTCGAAGCTTTTGTATCGAGCAGTTCCGTGAATGAGGCTATTCCCACGCGCTGCTCGCTAGGATATGCCTGGAACACGACCCGCTCCATTTCCTCAAGTAACTCGTCAGACACTCCCTCAGCCAAGCACAAGCGCTCAACGAATTGCTGCGATAGATAGCGAACTTGAGCTAACTCTTCTCCCTCGGGTTCTGGCTGGATTAGAGGCGTAGTTTGTTCGGTATCGTCCCCCCAACTTACTGAAATATCAGAGCCTTTCAATAGACTACGTGCTCGATAAAGAAAGGACCGCTGATTGTCCCATTCAGCCGCATCCGTGCCCGCCGCCAAAATGTCGGCAAGTGCTGTCTTTCCGGATCCTCGTGGGCCGATGATTGCGACAAGCCCAGGATTCAAATTGATGGGCTCCATGCCAATCCAACTCGCCTTCAGTATCGACATGGATGTGATGGTCTGCGAGGGCCTCGCGGTTGACGGCGGCTCAGCTCCTATGAATGTGCGACCTTCCGGCTCGATGCATGCTTGACGTAATGATTCGAAGATTAGCTCGCCTTTAATCCAGCAATAGCGATCTAAAGCTGGCTTGCCAACAGCGGACAGTTTGTGGGCATCCGACCCATGAAGGCACGGTTTGCACCCACCCCACTCGCGCTCCAGGTCCTCTAGCGTTGCCTTACCCTTACCGAGCCAAAACGATCGGACATTAGGTTGTGCAGAGAATATGACGTCAGCCTCGAACTCGATTTCCTTTCGAACGCTGGCGAATGAACTATCCTTTTGCAGCCCAGCAGTGCCATCAACACTGCTGCCTGAAACCGCAAAAAGAATATTCTTTCGAGCCCATTGCGAGTTTTTCCGCGCCTCGCGAACCGCTTGAAATTCAACTTTGAACTGGTTGGTGCCTTCTTCTAGTGCAACGGCATCATCTTCGATTTGCCCTTTGTGAGCTCGACCGAGCCGCATCAGATCTCCAGGCTCACAGCGGTATTTCTCGCCTTTACGTTCAAAGGTGAGGGACAGCAGGAATCGTTTCGTCTGCTCGATATGGTCCGAGTCGTCAGGACATACCAATAGGTGAAGATTGACTGCAGTGTCCGAGCCGGTCCCCACCAAGAGCCGCAGCTCGATGTTTGGGAACAAAAGCTCTACATCTGGCAGTCGACCCTCCCTTTTTGAAGCGAGCAGCCGCTCGTAAGTGGAAATACTGCCGTAGTCGGTGACGCCCAGTACTCGGAGCGAGGGAGTCGCCGCTTCGATGCATCCAAGGTAACCTTCCCAGGCATCGCTTCCCATGAACTGGTCATTCAAGAGAGTTCCTGGTCCGTGGATATGAGGATCCCACCGATGCCACATCGAACCTGCCGAATATGCGTCCACTGCGTATCCCCTGGCTACTAGCTATCGTCAGACATTGCGCCGGCGACGCGATGGTCGCTTTCCGGTCTCGCGGTGCTTCAATCGCGCTTCGAGTACTTTGACGGAAGGCAGCCGCCGTTGTTCAACTTGACGAGAACGGAAATCGCCTCGCCGAGTGCCGGCCGTGTTCCATCCATATCTAGCCACCCGCCGCATTTGCTTTGAAGAGGATAGCCGAAGTTCCCACCGGTGGGCCTCCATCCCAACTCCCTGCGACTGATTGGTTCTCGCAGCACGGCAAGCACGCCGACCCCAATCGCGAATCGCGTTGAGACTTAATCAAGGCGTCCGTTCTAAGAAGCGGATAGTGGCAATGGAAGCTTTCCCGATCGCGAACGTTGAACCGATCGCAACCATAAGAGCGGGTCCCTCTATCCTCCAATTAGCTAGCACGCTCTCTGTGTCAAAAGATGCGGATATGAATGAAGAGGGACACCTCCGATGGAGCTTTAGCAATTCCCTTTGGCTGCCAGCTTGATCAAATGTCCGATTATTTTTGTTCGAGACAAAGATTCGTACCGTTTGGTTAGCTTGTAGAGAGCGTCCACCGACTCCTTATCGAGCCACAAGGTCATCTTGTGCCCACCCATCATCCGTCTCTTCTGATTGCAACGAGCTACGCGCTCTGCACCATTTGATGCCCTGAAAGCTACGACATGCGCTTTATTAGTCATGTTCGATTCCTCTCTGATTTGGGTCGCGGGTACATATCCTTATTCGAGCGAGCCAGCACCTTTCTTAAGAACGGAAAGTCGCTTTCGCACACGGTGAAGTGGAACATGGTATTGCGCAGACAGGTCACTCTCCACCCTATGCCATCCAACTTCATCGGCCTTCAACACAAGCCCTAGGTCAAGGTTCAATTGCTCAAGTGACTGCTTGTGTTTTTCTGAGATGCTTCTCCTTAGTTCTCGATTGTGGTCAGCTACTGCACGTACAAGATTAGGAAACCAACATCGCACCGCCGACGCTGTACACGGATATGGCTCACATAGCTTTTTGAGTGACTTACATGCACTACCGGTTTCTACATACCGTTTAAGTGCGCTTTCCAGTTCTTTGCGCAGAGATACAGTCATCCGCTTGTTACGATGGACGCGCCGATCCGGTGCAGGCTCACTAGGGAGCAACGGACGTATAGCAGCCGCCTGCTTCGGATTCAGAAGAATGCTAAGCAATGGAATATTGAACTCTCGAGCAAACCGAAGAAGCACGGAAATCAATGTTCTCGTAGGATCTGGCCTCTGATGGAAGTATTCATAACCAGGGTGGCATCCGAGAACCTTGTCCTCCCGCATCAGCTTCCAAAATTTTCTAGCTGCATCGCGATCGAATACTGCTCCAGGGTGATCAGCGCAGTACTTAATAATCTCAAGCACGTCCGTCTCGCCATCGGACGGATGAAGGGCCGGTCGCCATAAATGTTCGCGACTAAGCAGCGATTTGCCGCAATCCGAGCACTGCGGCCAGGTATCCACATGGCGAAGTTGATTACGCTTACACCATGGGCACGAGCTCTCCAACGCTATTTGGTGTGTTGTGCATCGTGATATGGCTTTGAGGCGCCATGCCAGCTTTTCATATATGGGCAAGCCCTGTTGCATCTGCTCTCGCAAACACGCAGGGCACCAATAGTGCACGCTTCGTCCAAATGATCCTACGTGTACGCCGCATACGTCACGGAAGGCAGCAAGCGTCAAGCTAGAAAGACCTAATATTCCTGTGCCGCTCTCCAATGCCTGAACAAGAGTATCAACGTCCTTGCCGTACCCTATTTTTGAAACATAGGTAACATGCCTACCGAGGCTATGTTGACCATCAGCTTTAGCGTGGTTCCACCACCAAGCAAGTAGTCGATGAAATTGGCACTCACTTACGCCATGCTCCGTCGCCAGCCTTAAGACGTAAGAGTCGAGGGCCTCGATGTCCTCCGTGCCGAGGCCCTGTGGAATTAACGGGAAAAACTGCGTTGCCATGCTAGCTGCGTACGTTAGGGCCCGTGTCCCGACCAGGCCTGCGGACGAAAGGGCGCCCCTTGCGTACGGCGCAACGCTTCTTTGACTGCACCAACTCAAACGACGGGTTAGATCGCCCCAAGAGCTCAGCACCGAACGCGATCTCGTCTGCGATAGCTTGATTTTGAACTGCGTATCGGGCGGCCGTGAAATGTTCAAGCCGTAGATCACGCTGCGAGTTAGCTTTTAACTCTGCAATTGCCTTTATCGCCCAGCTGATGAGAAGTCCTACGCATCCCAGACAACCCCGATAAAGAAACTCCCGATTCTTTGTTAGGAAGTCGTCTCCGATCGGAAGTAGCTCCCTCACTGCAAGTAAAACGCGATCAAACTCTCGAATCGACAACTCATCTTCACCATAGGGGGGGAAGTCGATGATCGTCAGCCGACCATTCAAATGTGGGGAGTCGATGCATGTGCCGAGAAGCTCGTAGCCGCCCATCAAAACGATTGTCAAGCCAACCTCGTTGGCCAAACTCTTTAGCGTATCGATCACTTCGCCGGGACGCACACCCGAAGTGGTTCTGAGTAGATGCTGAGCTTCGTCAACTATTAGGAATCGAGTCTGCCGATATCGCAAGCAGCGCTCGAGCTGCATTCTGAGGTGCGTTTCTGACTGACGATATCGCAATGAAATGCCGTTGCCGATCGTACTTACAGGGTCGGACAGCTCCTCCAAAAGTCGAAGAGTAAAGTGCTTTGTGGAAAACTTTGCTTGGTTTGTCGTAGCAGCCTCGACGCGAACAAGGGGAATCATTCCATCGTCTGCTTGATTAGGGCATATAAGTTCATGCGCGAGGCGCTTACCCAGTGTTGTCTTTCCTACTCGAGTCGGGCCAGCAACGACAATCAGGTCTGTTGGAATGCCCAAAGCGGCGTGTGTATGCGTTCGCACAAACGCATCCATAAAGGTCGCATGCTCAAGGCGCAGGGATCTTAGTTGGTCTACGCATGATTGTGCGTTCATATCTCACCCCAATAGGCCTGAGGAAGCGGTGTGGCGGACGGCAGAGCTGCGGGAAACTCGATTTCTGGCTCCCGCAAAGCTCGCAAACCAACCGAAGCGTGAGCCGCCTCAATAGCCTTGCGGAGAGTTTCCTGCTCCTGCTCCGCGAGAAGGCGCGCAATCTTGGCCTTCTTGCGCGGATAGTTCGTATCACTCCAAAGAATCGATGCACAGATTCGGGCAGGCGTGACCAGCTGAGGGTTCGGACGTGGACCGTGATAGCAGGCCACCCACTCTTGATTAACTCGCACGTAGATACAGTGTTCGTCCCAAGGCTCTTCTCTGACATCAAACTGCCGCCTGCGTTGTAGAGCTGACAAGCCAGGATGGCTGTAAAACCGTCCTCGAAAACGGATCCCGCGTCGCGGATCCCACGTATGCTGGCGACATTGCTCGATCGCTGTCAGCGTTAGGAATGCTTGATCAAACGTGACTTGTCTTCCGGACGATGGGAACCGCTTAAGTCCCTCGCGAATCCGAGCCGCCGGTGCCTCAAGCTCGCATCCCCTTATGTAATTGTTGAGCAATCGGAAGAAGTAGTGCTCGATCAGTAGGTGAAGCTCAAGCAATGTGTATTTGCCGCGGGTATGTCCTTTGTGGCTCGTAGACTTTCCCCTGTCCTCTTTTCTGTTCGCAGCATTACCTGGAAGGGTGCTAAGAAGTTCGTCCTTTAGTACACCGAAAGCTCGCTCTACGGAGGACCCGTAGCGAGGATGCGCAGGAGGGCGTGACTGCTTATGTATCCCAAGCCTAGCCAGGCAAGCTTCGAAATAAACCGATTCGAACTCCTTTCCATTGTCTACGACGATGGTTTCTGGAAGCCTGCTCCAGCGCATCGCGCAGTCACGTAGAACGAGGGCGCATGAGCGACGACTCGGCGCTCGAAAGCTAAGTGATATGGCTAGTATTGCTCCAGAAAATTCATCAACCATAATGGTAAGCCACGCCCTGGCACGAATGACCCGGCCACCGCTCTCGCCAATGCGCAAATGGACCTTTACTCTGCAGTGATCGATATGCACGCGCTGGAACGGCCGACATGCCAACAACTCTTTCTGCTCTGGTGCAACGGGTGGCTCGGCCTCGTTCGCGGCTCTTTTACCGCCTCGAGCCAGGGCGGTAGTGACCGGATCAAGTCGTCGCAGCCTTTTGAGGAAGCTCTTGAAATCAATCGGACTCTCCTCAACGCCAGACGCGCAATCGCCTCTCTTTCGCTGATAGAAAAGCGCTCGATAGCGACCGTAGCATCGATACGCCGGCAGACTTTCAGGGGTAAGGTACGAATTTGCTAAGACCTCATCTATGAGAGCCACGTGAGCTTCAGAGATACGGTTTAGTCTGTTTCCCCTTGCACTAATTCGCGGAACCAAGGCGAGTTCGTTGCCGCCTTCTCGCATACGGGAGCGCCAACGTCTCAGCGTTCGCTTGCTTACGGTGACAGGACCTTCACCACGTAGCTGTCTCAATCTGAATAGGAGAAGGATCCCATCTTGTGTGCTCGGAACCTCACGCGTAGTTAGTCGATGTGATGGGTCAATCGCGCAAGTGAGTTCATGTTGCGCCCGCAGCGCATCCTGAAGAGTTCCTTCGTCTAGTGCGACCCAGCAGTCATCGATTTCAGCGAAATTCTGATTCTTTATATCCGCGTGAAGCACACCCGCCTGCACTAAAGACAGTATCGGCGTGAGATCGTCGGACCGAGTACGGCTGAGCAACTCCCGTATCGGGAGAACCTTGTGTTTGTGCAAGGCTTTTGCAACTTGATTTCGCCATCGCGACGAAACAGCCGGGGGGTTGTCTCTCGCATAAAGAAGTAAGTCATAGTTGTTCGCCTCGATGGCACCGATATCCTTGTCTGTAACGACCTGATGGCCTATGCCAAGCAGCGCGAAGACCCGCTTCGCCGGTTCAAAAGAAAATCCGGCATCAGTTTCCTGCCAATCAGAAGGCCGCTCATTGTGGAGTTGCCGGCACTTCGCGTATGGCTTTATTTCTATGGCAACAACTCCCGCGGGAGTAAGAAGCAAGAAATCCGCGGTATACGTCGATCTGTATCGACGCCCTCTACGGTCAGTGCCAATGATCGGGACCGAAGATGGCTGGTCCCAATATTCGACAACTTCGTGTTGATTGAGCTCGCACCTGAGGATAAAGCGGTGCTCTAGGTGACTCTCGCCCATGATGGTGAGGCCCATCCGATGACTGACTGTGTGATAGCAACAATTAGCAAGGGTGCTGGACTGCACCCTTCGCGCAGGTGCGCCACTCCGAACTGCGCGCACGTATTGCTCCCCCTCCGCAGGAAGAGCTTGGGCATGGATATATTCATTGAACTCAGCAGCTTGCATAGTCATGGCTCAGCCTCCAAAGCTGTCTCGTGGAAAGCGAGCCGCAACCGGGCGTCCGAGTCTGTTAGTGCGCCCGGAAACGGTTGACTCAGTTGAAGATATGGGCTGAGAATGAGGTTGACCGCCGCGTTCCAATGTCGGTCAACCAGAGGGGCTTCGTGTTCGAGCACGAGGCCCTTCTTTTTTCACCTCGCCCGACTACAGCGTCACTTCTTCATCGGGATGGCCTCCTCTAGCTGAGGTGAACGGAACTCGAGATGCCGCCGTGTCGACGCATCGACCCACCCCAGGACGGCCCGCGTTGCTGCGAACCATCCTCGGCGACCGGGGATCTGGAACATTTCGATGGGGAGGAGGCCTCGCTTACGAGACCGAAGAAGCGCATTGACGGAAGCGAATCCAAGACACCTGGCCGTTTCGGACGCCGTCAGTATCGGCTTGCTGATGTAGAGATCAGCACCAATCGGGTCGGCGGTGTGAGGTGCCTGCATGCGCTAGTCCTCGAGTTGCCGGTCAAGTCACGACCCAGGACTCCTTATTAACCCGAAGTCAACATCGAGCCCAATCGGTGAGTGACCTTGACCGTCGCACAGCTACCCGACGTCGCGCAAGTGCAGGCAAAACCCTTTACAATCAATTACTTATTGTGGTACAGTTTTTAACTGTAGGCCACCTGTGCGACATGCTTAGATCGCGCGTGCATGGTGATATATGTTGCACATGCGCATCTGGCGCTTAGAGTCATTAAAGAAGCTGATGTAACTGCCGACTCTTGTGGAATTGAAGCCGCCTGCAAGGACGCACCGTGAGCAAGCTCAGCCGCTTTTTTCGGTCTTTGGGTACATCTAGTGACAGCGTATCGAGCTTCTTCAAGCTCATCGTCACCTTATCCATCGCATTGGGAGCCTATTACCTTGGCTGCTATATCGTCCTAAACGACGTCGCGCTACCAGTAAATTTTGCCGCCACCGCGACATTGCTCATAGCGTTAGGCTTCACCGCTGCATTGATTGTCGCGGTCGTAACGTTTTACACCCTGATGGGGCTGATAACGACGTCGAAGCTTTTCGGCGAATCGCTTATCACTATCGCGTGCACCACCCGACAAGGAGTGATTGCGCCAACTTTGCTTAGGCAAATTTGGCAATTATTTGTGGTGTTTACACTGCCGCAGCTGGTGATTTACCTGCTCATGGGGGAGCAAAAGTGGACGACGATTGACACACTATTCCTAAGCTTCGTCGTTCTGGTCGTACCTCTGGTGTACGGCTTGAGCAAAGCCCACATATACATCAAATCTGTTAAGCGCTCTCACTCGGGGTTGCCCGCCAGTTTCCTTGGCTGTACGTGTCAAATTTCATTCTCGATTATCTTCATGAATGTTCTGGCTGCCGTTTCTGCAACCTTTCTCATTCTCATACTTGATCGTCGCGGCTTACTACCGAGCCCGTCGAACTTTTGGATGACTGCAATCTTTTTTGTTCTTATCAGCAATCTGGCTCTTATTGCACGGATGCAACCCGGGTTCGTTGATAAGATCGTGCGAAACGACCGCAAAGGAAGAATCATCATCCCTGAAAGGGCATATAGGACGTTTGGTAGATATGTTCTTGCCTGCTTCATATTTGTCAGCTTGGCGCCACCGCTTGCGGCTGAAGTAGGTCGAAGCACGCTCACCTTGTTAGGCATAGGAGGTGGTGTGCCACGAATAATCTACGCACCAGCTGAGGGCAAGGGATCACTTCCAGCACCACTGATTGATAAGTGTGAAGCGAGCTCAAAGTCTTGTACGTCAAAGGAAGTCGAACTCCTTTTGGACTCTGGGGAAACAGCAACTGTGCGCCTTCACAAAGACAAAGACACCGAGCTGTTTCGTCTTCACACAGAGGAATCATCCATGGGCTGGTCCAAACAACAAGGAGACGCCCCTCATCGGGCTGTATCCAAGCCGACCCACACACATTCTCATGCTTAGCACGTCTATCTTTGAGCGCTAGTCGCAAGGTCATCGTACCCTTTTCGACTTGCATCTCCATTTTGAATTGCACTCACGAACGGTAAGAGCGATATGCCGGCGAATCATGGTGAAAGACATAAATCTACCGCGCCAGGACAAGCCTCCATCTCACCTTTTCTCAATCGCTGGAATGTGGTCATCGCCGCCGCCGGGCTGCTTATAAACGTCATTACTCTTGGGCTAGCAATTTGGGTCTTCATAGAAAGCCCAGTCTTCCGAGCTTGGCTAGACCCAAGCCCTGATCTAAAGGTGAATATTTTAGAATCCAACGGCGATGGATCTTGGGAGGTGGTTGTCTCAAATGCTGGAAGTGCAGACGCCGCGGTCAGGCGTATTTGGCTTACCACTTCTGATGACCAAGAGCCGGTCAGGATGAATCTTAAAAATCAAAATCGCTTGTTAGAGCCAGGAAAGGCCTATATTTACTCGGGAAACGACACCATTCCCGCATGGGTAGAGGAAGAACCTAACAATGCAAATAAGACATGTAAGGCTACTTGGCAACAAGGTGACATGACCTGCCACATCACGCTGGAAGCAATTTTCCCCGATGGCTCTGCTCACAACACCTTGAAAGATTTCAGATGCGCGAATTATTGCGCTGCCCGCCGGCCTCCTGATGTAACCCAAGTCCAATAGGATAGAAGGTCTCTCCACTACTATTCGAAGCTTCCGGTTCGATTTCTTTCGCCTGTATCCTCCATTCTGGTATACCACTCCATACGATCTCTCAACTGTCGCTCACCTTTTTCAATTAATGCAGCCAACTCTACATCGCCCTTAGAATTGAGGCTCTGCAAAAGTGATAGCCGTTGAGCGATCAGAACCGAAGGCGACCCTGACGTTCCACTTGAGCCTAGGCGACTAATGATCGCCTCAAGAACTTTCTCCTTGTTCGGCGCCTCATCGAAAACTCGTTGAATTGTCGCTGATAACGCGAGCTTTTCGGTCGCAACACCAGATTCGCGATACAGCGTGCAGATCTGTGCTGCGAATATATACCTATCCGCCGGAGATCCTTCGCACCATTCAAGTAGCATATTGAGATCTACGTGCCGAACTGCTGTTTCGCCCGTGCGAGCCGGTGAAATTGAAATCAATTTCAAAGCTGTCTCGTGACCATCTTCCTCATCAGTTACGTAGATAGCGTCTAACGTTTCGCGGGGATATTTCTTGAAGAATGGCTCGAGAAGTTCCCCGTGACCGTGAAAAATAATGCTGCTTTTTGCAAGTTCGCTAGCAACTAGATTTTTCAGTATGCCGCTCACTTCATCCGATGAAGCTGCGGTAGAAACGGCAAGACAAAGAATGAGTTCGATGTCGAAGTCAATGTTATGATTCCTATCCATGTTCGACCAATTTACGCGCTCGAGGAAGCTTCGGCAGTACTTACCAAGGTCGCCCCTATATTGCTCGTCCTTCTCCTTTGAACAGAACACGACCATGCCAAGCACATCGACGGCTGCAATTTGACCGGCATCTGACTTGGAAGCAATCGCGTCCATCAATGTAGCGATTTGAGGCACGCTCAGTGGATCGGTTACCCGACCTAGACCCAAATACTGATATTGGTTGACCAGAGCCAGATTTTTCTCGAGAGATTTGAGAAGTCGAGCATGAGCCCTGTCTGTCAGAGTTACTTGTGTCTGAAGCTCCGGAAACGACTTCCCCCAAACTTTGTCCGACACAGCAAGGTCAAGAAAATTCTCAACTTCCGCAGCCTGTCTCTCGCTCCATCCCCTGATTAGTCCGCGAATAAATATAAGGCTGGAATCGTCGGTCTGCCTCAAAATATCCTGAGCACGACGGAAAAGTTCTGGGATATTAGGGTGATCGCGACCCACCCCAAGCCCCAGAAAGTAAGCGTTCGGAGTAGCTTCGCTGTTCAGCAGTTTCGAGAGCAGATCTTCCAGCAGCGCGCTATCTTGAGCTAGCTTCCTCCCAAGTTGGACGACCTGTTCCTGAGCTCGCTCGTACGCAACAGCAGGGGCGACATCTTCGTCGTCATCAAACGTGTCAATTCCAGACCGGATTGATAAGACCTTTGCAGCGATATGTCCTCGAAGGTTTTTAGGTGCAAGGATGCTTTCGATTTGCTGAAGGTACACCTGCGATTCGGGATCCAAAGACGCCTTATCCCATCGCATTACATTTCGAATGCCGATCCAACCTTCTGGCCAACCATCGATCGCAACGAGTTGTTCCGCTGCTGCCTTGAGGGCATCCAAAACTCCAGCTCGGGTAAATAGGCCGCGTAGATACTCACCCAGAAGACGGCGTGCTTTGAGACCAAATTCCGTCCTTTGCCTACCGATTGTTAATGTCAGAGCAATAAATGGTGCGTACCATCCACGAAGCTCTTCTAGATTTTTAGGACGCCAGCCGTAACCTCGCTTTTTAGCTCCAAACTCGAAGCTATAAGTACATGAGAACGTCCAGGCCTCTAGAGCTGCATCGAGCAACGTGAAGCCAACATTTTTCCTAGCCTCATCTGACGAAAGTATGAGGTGTCGCACCACATTTAGTCGTTGTTCTGCTGTGGCTTCAGTCCCAGATAGATGGGAATAGAACAAGGACTTAAGTACATCCCTGGTTGAAGAACTCCCGCGACTGTCATCGTCAGCTAAAGCGAACCGAACGAGAATTTCTATCGCGCGGTCAAATAGCGTCGCTTCATAGGCCAAGGATCTTGCTAACTTCGCATAGTGATCACGCTCAGGGTTCTGCGCGGAGACAAACGCCGGGGTATCGGATGCTCGATACAACGCGTCCAACGCCGCTTTAGGGTGGACAGGCGCTACGTTGGAAAAAATCTGTCTGTCAAATGCGCTCAGTGATGTTATATCTGCGTAGCGCCCACCTTCGTTCAGCCAATCTTGGACTATCTCCCTTGCTTGCTTGGATTCATGGAGGTAGCCAAGTCGTCGCGAGAAAGAGCGTGCAACTCTCTCCGAAGCATTAGCGACCAGTCGATCAACTAGTAAGGTCGCAGGAAAATCTTCCAGTGCCTGGGCGCCCAGTCGATTTGCCAAAGCGTGTGGCAAAACTGCGCGCCACTTTCCCCTCTGCTGTACAAGCCCTCGGCGCTGCAACTCAGCAACTTGTTGCCTGAACGATGCTGTCGAAACGCCAGCCAATAAAGCCAACGTTCCAATTTCTGAGGTCTCGGACAAATCTTCTGCGTCAAAGGAATAGAGAAGGCTTGCGGCCCTCGCGACGCGAAGGAGCTCATCACTTTGGCTGCTATTCTGGAAAAAGAGGCGCTCAAATAGCTGTGTATCTCGTAATCGGCCTAGCTCCCCAGTACTGTTCGCAGTTGAAGCTAGCGCAAATGCAATCCTCGCATTTCCATCCGAGCATCCCACAATCTTTTGAATGTCCATATGTGACAGGAAAGTGTACCGACGCTTCAGTAGGTCGCTGATCACCTCGTCAGATGAACCTTCCAACCGATAGCATTTCGTGCCCTCAGGAAGGTCATCTCGAATGTCATACTCAATTGTGAGTAGTCGAACCTTACATTCGTGACGGTTTACGATTTCGGCTAGTACCTGGTGTTCCTGCGGACTGCAGTTGTCTACAACTACGACACAGTCAGACCCATTAGTTATTAGCGCCTCGATCATGTGGCTTGGCTGCGGCGTGGGCAACGTAGCTAAATCGGTATAAATGACGTTATTTGAGTCGAGCGCTGGTGCGTAGGTGTGCACACGTACGTCAAATAGGGCCTGTGCAAGCCTCGTCTTACCTACGCCCGATAGACCAACTATGCGTACACAGCCCCGCTTCGACAAATCTTGGCGTAAGGTGTTAATTGCCTCCTTGACATCTCGCCCCTCATCCGAATCTGGTACAAAGATTTTTATCCGATCGTCGGTCAAATACTCAGCGTCGACATCGGATTCCATATAGGCCCACGCTCCGTAAGGCTTCCAACCCGCAATGGGAGTTCCTGTCGCATGCTTCACCCATACGACAATAGAAGGATGTTGCTCGACCCAATCAGCGATCCTTCGAACGTCATAGAGGTCCACCTTCACCTTTCCGAAGAGGTTGAAGGTGCTTAGACAGTCCTCCATAGCCTTAATGCGCTTCTTCAGAGAACTGTTTGACAAACTGTCGCGTGTCGACGCTATTACGTAAGCGCCATCGCGCTCGCCGAGCTCCTTGATCGCAGGTCGAAGCACACCCTTTGGGGCCATTTCCGATGCAATACGGCCGGCCGGAAATTTTTCGGCTTTTACTTGAAATGCGGCTTTGTTTTTCTTGACGTAGCCATCTATGTTGGATGGCCCATCAATATCGACAAACACATCAACGCCGCCGTCTTTTGCTCTCTGATCACCACCCCAAGTAACGCCAGCCTGGGAGATTCCGCGGCTTCCGACCTCCGCTCGGCATAGGCGTGCCACGAGCTCTCTTGATTGTGCATCGTCGAGCTTAAGTATGTCTTCTATTTTTATTGAGAATATGAGGTGCATGGCTCACTTGAACGACAGGTGTCTCTAGCTAGAAAATCTTTGCTCCGTGGCGCTATTTTTTCGCGGTCTAACAACTATTTCTCGCAATGTTGGGCGTCGCTTGCGTCATCGTTTTTGACAAGCTCAGTCTGACTGGTCATTCGGAACGATAGCCCCGGGTAGCACTCATCTACCGTCGTGAGAATCGAGTTGACCAGAACGATTGCGTCCGGAACACAGCTCTCCATGGGACGCTGAAAGGGCATCGGCCCGCGGTGCGCGCGGTGCAGCGGATTGACACAGGTAGCAAAAACCGCATCCCTCGCAGCCGCCCACTGGCCATGCACGAAAGCGGATGTCCAACCATAGAAGCGATCATAGTCGTCCTTTGCACCACACTGCTCGGCCATCTTGCGTAGGTCGGAACCACTCCAGTTTCCGAGATCAATGTTGACGAACTCTTGAAAGAAGTCCTCGTTTGCTAGCGCTTTCAAAGTATCAATGTTCACCAAATTGGGCTGTCCAGACTGAATTTCTTCGTATTTGAGGAGTGCTAGCTTTGCTTGGCCAGACCCATATGCCCTGAATCGAGCCCACATTTCCTTGTCCCCTTTTCGCGCTAGAAAAGCGAGGTTGATCCGAATCTCGGTCAGCGTCCGAACCAGGAGACGGCCTGAAATGATTCTCGAGTTCAGGCCCATGCAGATCTCACTCAAGCAGGCGAGAGCGTAGAAACTCAGCGCAAACGTTGCATCGTGGCGTGGATCCAGTCCGGTAGTCGTCAACGATCCAGCCCAGTGATCGAGGAGATGCATCCTTGCGTTCTTGATGTCATGAGCCAACGCTTCTCGATCAAACTGTTTGTCATTTGGCTCAGACGGAGGAAGGGGAATGCAGTCTGTTTTTTCCAGACCGTCATTCCAAAATTGGATACACCAGTTGCTAGCGCCAACCTTGGTTCCGTCTGGACCACTGCGAAAGGCCATTTCTGTTGCGCGAATTCTTGGTCTGACGCTCCTCATATCACCATACTCTGGATAGAGTCGCAGACTCTCGACAAAATCATCGTCTTCTCCAGAGCGGAAGACGATTTTCCCGAGAAGTACTTTGAACATTACGTTCATCCACCGAATGTCCGTAGAATCCTGCGACTGATGGTCAAGCACATTGGCCACCGCTACCGCCAATCTTTGCCAGGCATCACCAAACTTCTCGGAAGGAATAGGCGGTATGAGTAGCTGCCAGCGCTCGATCGCAGGCAGGCTATTGAAGAGCAAGAGCGGGGAAAGTACTTCTCGCGAAATCCCAGCGTTATCTAAAGCTGCCGCCACATTGCCTGTAACACCTTCGGGTAGCTCCGCGAGCGCCGTAAGCGTCGGATCCCAGTCCAAACCCGGGCCTTCTGCCTCATTCAGATAAGCTCGGCAGAGAATGCAGAACCGACGGAAGATCTCAAGCCCCTTCTCACGACCGCAAGCTTCCAGGATCAATGCAGCCCACACCATCTCTGGAATTCGATCATTCAGCCACGACAAAGTGCTTGTATTCTTTAATTGCATTAAAGGAGCGATCAGCTTCTTCCCTTGCCGCTTGTGCGCATCCAGTTTGGAGTGAAAGCTTCGAATGCCGCTCTTCCCCTTTTTGGACTTCATGGCATTCCTCCGTAGGGCTGCATTTTCGCTCACATCGACGTCATTGCTCACGCTCTCCTGGTAGCGAACGTAAGTCCACTTTCCTAGTCAGCGTGACTTTATTCGCTGCTCTGGGACTCTTCAGCCTTCTCGAAGGTCATTCCCCAATAAGCAAAGGACATAACTTTAGCCGCGTATCCAGGCATGCCTGCGGCCGATAGAATGCATTCAAAAGCATCATCAATACTTCCGGCAATTTTCCCGAGTTTCTCAGGCTCCAAAAGAGACTCGTAGATCGCGGTGACCTCCTTAAGGAATACCTGGTGCGGGTCGACCGCGTCTCCCGCGATTTCCGTGGTCACTTTTCGCTTTTCGGGGCGTGGATGCGCGAGTCGGTCTCTTGCGTCGAATATCAACTTAATGTCGTTCCAAGGGGGCACTTCATAGTCCACGGATACGCCGAGTTCCTGCCCAATCCTGGCCAACTTTTTGAGTACAGGCAATCTTTCCAAAGGCTTTTTTTTTCGACACCAATCATCCCCGAGAATCTGCGGACCGTAAGTTTGGCAAAACCCCTCGACGCAGAAAGCCGACATAATGAGCGACCCGATCAAAAGGTATCTTCCGCCACGAATGTTGCCGTCTGCGGCAAGTTCGCGCAGGACCCTCGCTCCGTTCCGAAGGTCCCCGGCCGGCTTGTAGTCGACCTCACCGGAAAATTTCACAACGCCAGGAGGCGCGCGATCGCTATTGGCCATCATTACCCCCTTAGTCAAAGCACCTTTGGCGTGAGAATAACTTAGAGGCGATGTGCACAGCGCTCCACCTAAGTTTACAACCCCGAAAAGTCACCCGGCGCAACGCGTAGTTCTTGCAATGCCGTTGCAGACTTAATAACCATATCTTCGCTAACGGCAAAATCCGCACCCTGGACGATCGAATTGCGTAGAGATATGAGTTCTCGAATCCGAGTCTCCAGCTGAGCCTTGGCGATGCCGGGCCGGAATGTAGTCACTCTACTGACGGGCGAATTCAGCCGCACGCTACCCGGCGCAGATCACGTCAAAGGTGGTACCGCCTCGATCATCGGTAAATACATCAAGACTGACGCAGCCGGATGCCAGCAACCCGATGGATCGCCGCTCGCTAATGCTCCTGCGCCCGAAGCGCTCGGGGCGTTCGTCGCATCAGCATTGCGGTTGGATGAAACTTCTCCTTTTGGGGTCAACCCACATCCCGGCCTGCTGATACACGGTGTCGCTGAAACGGGCGGCAGCGCGTGAATGCGGACCGAAAGCTCAACCCGCAGACACACTTTTAGTCTGACAGGGACCTGTGGCGGCGGCGCGACAGGGTCGCCCGAACCTGCTCAACCGACATGCCGGAGGACGGATCTTCCTTAAGTTGCCGGTACGCGGGTAAGACTTCTTCTCGCAGCCACCTTTCCATTGCTTCGTCCCGCGCACGCAGCAGGCGCAACCCCGCGCAAACCACTTCACTGTCACTGGCGTAGCTTCCAGAGGCAACGAGGGACTTGACCATCTTCAGCTGGTCACGAGGAAGAGAAACGGTCAGCGGCACGGTTTTGCGGTTCGACATGCTCATTTGGTCGACACTGTAATAGGAAAGGGTGATTCGACAGGTGGCCCCTCACGGCTAGCTGAAGCTTCCAGACTGTGTGCGCTGCAGGAGCTTCACCAGAAGCCCACAATCATTCCCGGCAGAGAGATAGTCCTTTGGGGGAGTGCCTAACGCCGGCAACGACTCGGCAAGCCATCTATCAATCCACAGCTCTGCATTAAAGCCATCTGGACTGCCGCTCTCAGCGACCATATGACGAACGGTCGAAATTAGTAAGTCTCGGCAAACTTCGAACGAGGTGGACATCGCTGCCTCCTCCTTTTCTGTATGGCCCAATTTTAGACCCCTAAATGACCTAACCGCGAACCGATAGCACGACATCCTTGAGCGCCTCGGAGACACCGGCCAAGTTATGGGTCAATTGAGCGGCCAAGTTATGGGTAAGTGCACACATTTGCGCGATCCGACATAGTTTGGCCAAAACGGCCAAACTTTCACGGACGTCCGGCAAGTTTGGCCGCGACAACTGAGTGGACTGG